>ENA-USYR01000001-USYR01000001.1-human-gut-metagenome-genome-assembly--contig:-NODE-1-length-222426-cov-14.468489_pt1 | contig 222426 bp, 204 predicted proteins | sample MGYA00250064_ERZ773510 | MGnify/ENA primary metagenome ERZ773510 (study PRJEB29103, sample SAMN06112082) | human gut metagenome | biome: human gut; feature: ankylosing spondylitis patient; material... | reverse complement strand
ACCTCGACCACGCCGGTGCCGAAGGTGCCCTGAGAGTTCATGTCGCGCAGAGCCTTCTCCAGGCCGTTGTAGCCGGTGTAGGAGTCGTCCGCATCATCAAACTCGTTGCCCTTCTTGTCGGCCAGGGCCAGAACGATCTTCACCTCGGGAGACACGGAGAAGCCCTTGGTGGCGCTCCGGTCGGTGTACAGGGTGCCGTTCTTGAAGGTCAGCTTCTCAACGGTGGTGGTGTCGGACAGCAGGACGGTGTCGAAGTCCTCCACGGCGTCCTCCACGTCCTCGACCTCGTCGACAAACTTGTCGGCAGCCTTGGAGAAGTCGATGGCCTCGACCTTGCGGACGTTGCCGTCAGCGTCGTACTTGACCTCGAACCACTCGCCCTGGGCCATCTCGCCCTGGTTCTTGGAGGCATTGCCGATCCACTCCAGGGAGTCGCCAACCTCGGAGATCTCCACGATCTCGCCGTTGACAACCACTTCGCGGGTCCAGGTCCACTCGGTCTCATCGTCGTAAGCCTCGCGGTTCACGTTGCTGCTGGTGACATAGACGTAATTGGAGGAAGTGCCCTCGTTCTCGCCGATGGTGACAGCGGCGATCACATAGCCGTCGTCGTTGTACAGGGTGTAGATCTCGGCGGCAGGAGCGATGTAGCTGCCATCCTTCTTGAGGTCCTCCATCACCAGGTTGACGTTCTTCACGCCGGTGGTGACGGACTCCACGTCGTCCACGATCTGGCGCTGATCGCCACCAGTGGTATCCTCGACCTCAACGTTCTTCAGCTCCACGTTCAGGTAGACGGAGTCGTCGTTGCCGTAGACGTAGCTGCTGTTGTTGGCGGCCTTCAGGGAAACGTGCTTCTTGTCGATGGTAGCGCCACTGGAGCCCACATCCTGGGCGTACTGGGCCACATCGGTGTCGTCGTCGATGACGTTCTTGGTCGTGGACACAGCCACTTCCTTCAGGGTGTACACATTGTCATTGTTGACGGTGTAGGTGCACCAGGTGTTCAGCTGGGACAGGTTCTTGCCAGTGGTGTCGATGTCGCTCTTGGTCATGTTCACGGTGACGGTGTCCATGTTGCCGTCCATGAAGATGACGTTGGCGTCAGCGTTCCGCACAGACAGGTTGCTGTTCTTGCCGTCGATGCCGGTCAGGAACACGTACTGGTCGGGAGCTTCGTTCTGCTCAATGCCGATCATGTAGCCGTAGGCGTCCAGGATCACGTTGTAGGTGACGTCCTTCATGTTGGCGTCGTCATACTGATCCAGCACTTCCTCGTCATACATGACGGTGTCGGCGTAGTCATACTGGGTGCCGCCGGCGGTGACATACTTCTCCAGACGGAAGTTGGAGATGGTGGTGTCGGACAGGACCTCGGGAGCGTCCATGGTCTGGATCACGCCCTGGGCGATGGTCACCAGGAACAGGTCGTTCTCAGCCACTTCCTCGATGGCGAAGTCCTCGCCGTCCACAGAGATGGTCTGCTTCTGGGGCTTATCCTCGTCAGCGGACTTCATGTAGACGGGCTTGCGGCTGGTGCCGTTGTTGTCCACATAGTAGACATCCAGGTCCACGTCGTCGTTCTTCTCGTCGTAGTCCTCGGCGGCCTTGGCCAGATAGGTGTTGATGACGGCCACGGTGATCTCGTCGTCCTGGGTGTCCAGGAACACCTGGGTCAGCACGCCGTTGCCGGTCCGGCCGATGGTCTCGTCGTTCTTCTTCACCATGTCGGCCTTGCCGAAGGCGGCATCGCCCAGATTCTCATCCTCGCCGTCCACATAGACGAACAGGGTGTTGTCCTCAATGGCGGTCTTGCCCAGCAGGTTGTACAGGTCCTCGCCGGTGACCTTGGTGGTGTACTCGGCCACCATCTTGTCGAAGTCCACATAGGTGCCGATCTCGGCCTTCTTCCAGGTCCAGGTGTGGGCCGGACGGCCGAAGTCGTCGGTGGTGTCCTTCAGAGCCAGGTCGGGCTGATACTTCTCAGCGAACTCAACCGTCCAGCCGTTCTTCACGTTGTCGGTGGCGTCGTTGATGGAAGTGGCAGCGTCGTGGATGTTGCTGGTCACGTAGGTGGGCTTGGAAGCGCCGATGGCGACAGTGGCGCCGTTGACGGTGACGTCGGTGCCCTTGTTCTCATACTCCACCAGGGTGGCCTTCAGGGCGTTGACGGCATACAGGCAGGCCTCCTCACGGGTGGCGGCACGGGTGCCCACAAAGTTCTCGTTGCCCTTGGTCAGACCGGCCTCGATGGCGCGGGAGGCCACGTTGACGGTCCAGTTGGTGCCGGTGAAGCCCTCGATAGAGCTGTCATAACCCAGAGCGGTCAGCAGCATCTTCAGGAAGGCAAAGCCGGTCAGCTGTGCAGAGGGACGGAAAGTGCCGTCGGCGTAGCCGTCGATCAGGCCGGACTCCACGCAGTAGGCGATGTAGCCGGCAAAGGTGGAACCCACGGGCACGTCCTTAAAGGGTGCCGCAGAGGTTCCCAGGGACTCGGCAGTGGTCTTGCCTAGGATCATGCAGGCGATGATCTTGGCAGCCGCCTGACGGGTCAGGGTTCCCTGGGGCTGGAAAGCACCGCCGGCATAGCCGTCGATGATTCCCATTTCGGACATCACGTTGACAGCTTCCGCATAGGCTTCGCCGCTGAGGTCTTCGCTGTCTGTGAAGTCCTTGGCACCGGCGCTGACAGTGACCAGAGACATGGTCATCACCAGAGCAAGCACCAGAGAAAGGAACTTCTTCATTGGGATTTCTCCTCCTTTTGAAATTTGCGGTGGTCCGCCGCGGCCTCCGGGCCCATTCGATGCCTCCGCCGGCGCTAGCCCTGCCGGCGCATTCGCCGAAGAGTCGCATCCGCCCCGGCGTCCCCGCTGAGGCAACTCTATCCAAACTTCTCTAAAAAGTCCACAGTTTCAGCCCGTTTTTAATCCAAACGAAAACTTATGGACGCAATACGTTTTGAATTTGTTATATTTTGTAACCTTGGTGCAGAGAATAAAAGAGGCGGCAAAGCCCTTCGCCGCCCCTCATTGAATCTGCTTCTGCCCAGGCTGCTTCGCCAGATAATACCGCTTTTCAAACTGCAGCAGCCGGCCGTCCTTCACCATCCGCCGCAGGATGCCCGCCGTCTTGCGCTTTCCGACGTGCAGGAGCTCCGCCACATCCTGGCAGTAGGCAAATCCCGCCTCCTGCAGATAGGCTGAGATCACCTCCCACTGCTTTTCCTCCGGCACCACTGTTCCGGGGAGATAGTATTTCTTGCCCACCTGCTCCAGCTCCCGCCGGCCAACCAGCCGGCGAAGGCGGAGATATGCCGCAGTGTCCGACAGATTCAGCAGCGCCATCACATCCCGCCGGGTGATGCTGCCATGGGCCCGGGTCCACTCCAGCAGGGTCTGGTCGTCCTCCCGCTGTCCGCCTGCCGCCCGGATGTCCCGGAGCGTGATATTTTCCAGACCTCCCCGGATCAGCGCCGTCTGCACCACCTTGGACAGCCGGGCCAAATCCATAGGCCGCCGGGACTGGGGGGAGAGCAGCACATGGGGATCCTCCCCAGGGGAGCGGACCTTCTGCACTTTTTCCAGCAGCCGCCGCACGGCATTGGTCAGCAGCATGTCCCGCTCCGGCAGATGCAGCAGCCCCCGCTCTAAATCCACCTGGTCCCAGGTGAGATTCACCAGCTCCTTGCCCTGCACGCCCATTTGCCAGCTCATCCACAGAGCAATGCCCGCGGCGGAGCTGTCCTCCTTTTGAAGGACCTGCCACAGACGGAATTCATCGAATTGCTGCCCTGCCTGTGTTGAACGCTTTTTGTGCGGGGTGTCCCCGGCAAAGCAGGCTTGGAAGGTGGAGACCGACAGACCGCTGACCCGGACGGCATAGGGCCAGTCGTGCTGCTCCAGCTGGCGGAAAAAGTAGTCCCGCCGCAGATCTTTCAATTGGAGCTGAGGCAGGCCTCCCGCAGTCAGGGCATTTCTGGCAATGCGGGAGACGGACTCCGGCCGCAGAGGTTCCCGGAACTTATCGGAGATCACCACATAAGGAGACACCGCGCCGCCATTTTCGAAGCGGGCAGCGAGGCATCCGGCAGTCTCTTCCTCCAGCGGGACCGTCCGGTCCTCCAGAAACAGACTCCTCTCCTGGAAATCCACTTGGGCCCATTTCAGGGCGACGATCTCCTCCCGGCTGAGCCCCTGAAGCCAGGCCAGGCGGAGGATGAGCCCCGGCAGGTCCTCCGGATGCTGGTGCAGGAGCTGGCGCATATTCTGTTCATCCGGCTGGCGGAACTCGTTTCGCATAATGCCTCTCTTGGCGGGCGGCGGCAAAAGGTTATTCTTATGTAACAAATCAGAAGAATGATTTGGATTTCCGGATAACGCAAACGCTGCCCTCTCCCAGCCAATGGCTGGAAAAGGGCAGCTACCTTTTATCATCCTTCACCGCTTCCGCAAAAACTAAGTATATTACACTTAGAATTATAAGCATAACATTTCGTTTAAGTCAAGCATTATTATGCGTAAACTGATGATATTATATTGAGGAGTATATCATCATGCAGGGAAAGAAGCCGCTGAACATCGCAATCGGAAGACGGATCCAGCAGTCCCGGGAGCAAGCTGGGCTGACGCAGGAGGAACTGGCAGAGCGGATTGACCGTTCCACGCAGTTCATCTCCACAATCGAGCGGGGGTTGGCCGGCCCCTCTCTGGAAACTGTGATTCATCTTTGTGAAGTTCTCGGAACCTCCACAGAGTGGATCCTGCGGGGCAGGGCCCTCCTTCCGGACTCCAATCTGCTGGCAGCCTCCGTTATGGAAAAACTCTCCGGGCTCTCCCCTGCCCAGCTGCTTCTGGTTGACCGAATGACCAGCGATCTAATCAAATTGCTGCAAATGAAGGAGAGCGGTGACGAATGAGCTCCTCTCCCTCCAATATGGAGGAATTGATAGACGCATCGCCTTCCCCGCAACACCGCTGCATGAAGTTCACAGGCCGGCTGCAAAGTCTATGGCCGTTGGCCTGTCAAGATAAGACCGGGAGCCATTCTCCGGTGTTATGCCCCCCGGAGATCATCAGTCCGGAAGTATATCCCATCGGCCAGCCGCTCTTTACAAACGCTTCCTTACACAGAATGCCGAAACATAGAATTCCTTAGAACAAGAAACGCTCAGATGGGTGCATAGAAGCAGCTCCTCCAGCTTACAGCGTGATCCGTACAGCAAAAGCCAGCACCGGACAGGAAATATCTTGCCCGGTGCTGGCTTTTGTGCTTCTTTACTATCTCTGCTTGAGGTGGGTCTGTCAGAACCATGTTGTCTGTCCGCAGCAGCTCTGCCCGGCTTTTTCAGGGCCTTTCGCCCGGGTCTTCACCAGAGTGCTCTTATCGGATGCCCGTTCCCATTTCTGGTACATATCTGATGGTATGCCATCTCTCACATCAGCCATCTGCTCATGTCCGCCATTATTCACGCTCCGCCTTGCTATGCGGCTGAAGAGCCGTGGGATGCTTTGCCTCAGAATACGCCCTGCTCCATCATGGCCTCAGCCACCCGCTTGAAGCCGGCGATGTTGGCGCCTGCCACCAGGGTGCGCCGGAGTGTAAACCGGCGCCTTTTGATCTTGTGCCCACTCTGGCTGGAGTCTGCAAAAGTATTCCTGCTCTGATGGCGGCAATGCAGAACCCCTTTCAGGACGGCAGTCCTTTTCTGCCCAGAAATAATGAAACAGGCCGTCGGCTGCAGCCGACGGCCTGTTTTCAGTTTCTCCGGTTATTGATACAGCTTCGGGATCCGAAAGCTCTGCTCGCCATTTGCCTCATCCGTCACGGTTCCGGCCGGGAAGTAAATCACCGGATTTCCCTCCTCGTCCACCTCGAACTTCGTGGTCCCGCCGATGGTCACATAGTCGCTCAACGGCGTGTTGTCCTCAATCGGGAAGTAGCGGACCTCCGGGTCCTTGTCCATGCGGTTGGCCATCTGCATCGTGATCGTCTCCGTCAGGTAATTCACATAGTCCTCTCCCAGGAGATCCTCCAGCGTGACGTCCTCCTGCTGGGCAGACGGTTCTTCCGTCTCCGGCGCAGCCGCCGATTCCTGCGGCGGAGTCTCCGGATCCGTCCCCTCACTCTCCGCGGCAGACGCGCCGCAGGCAGTGAGAAGCAGCATACAGAGCAGCAGTGTGAGGAGCGTGGAAATCTGCATCCGATTCTTTTTCATGATGAATTCCTCCATTCCATATTCATCCGCAGCACCCGTCCGGGCGCCTGTTCCCTTTTGATACCGATACCATAAGCCCTGTTTCCGGCAAAGCAGCCGCAAAAAGGCATCATTGTTGCATCATTTCCCTTCTGCGGCACGGGAGGCCGGTTCCTCCCCGGAGAGGTCCCACACAAATCCCATCAGCTCCACACTGACGCGCCCGCTGCGGCCCTCCACCTTCCATCCGGGGCCGGGCCGTACTGTCAGATCTCCAGCCTGAGACCTCTGCGGAAGGCCTGTCCAAGCGCTTCCGCCGTGCCCAGGGAATCCCTTGCCGAGCGGAGTGTGGAGTCGATCCACACCGGCAGCCCCGTGCCCTTGTCCACCATCATCCAATGGTCATCCCGGTGCTCCGGGCCGCCCCGCAAATACAGCATACCGGCGGCCAGACTGCCGTCGGCCTGGATATACACCACGCCGCCTCCGCCTGGGCCTTGCTATGCTCCTCCGTCTGTTCCAGCAGTTGGGTGGCGGAATAGGCGTCCAGCTCCGGATACCGGATGGTCCTGCCCAGCAGCTCCAGCTTTTCCGGCAGCGACGCCTCCCCCGCCGCCAGCCGCCTTTTGCCCCCTGCGGAAGAGCAGGTCAGTAATTTATTCCCACAATGGCCAGTCTGCCATCGACAACACTGAATACCACATTGGGCCTGCCGCTGGCGGACAGGGCAAATCCCGCCTTGCTGGGGGCCAGCCCCCCGGGGTCCGCCCCGGCGATCTCAGAGACCAGCTCTTCTGAGAAGATCCGGTCCGCTTCCAGTGCGATCAGGTCCTCCCGGGACTCCACAGATTCCCCTCCATCGGAAAAGCCGATGTACAGCGGATACGACGCCAGGTCCGCCAGCGCCTCCAGATCCTTTTCCGCCACTGCGGCCTGGATCTGCTCTGCAAATGCTGTAACAGCCTCCGTATCTATGGAAAAATTATCTGTATACTGGGGCGCTTCCGTATCCGCACCGTCCTCCTCAGGGGTCCGGCCCCCATCTTCTCCAGCGGTCTCCTCCGCGGGCTGCTCCGCCTGCGGAGAGCTGCCCCCCTCCGGCGAGGTACTGCCGCTCTGGCCGCAGCCTGCGAGGGACAGGCACAGGAGCCCTGTTAATGCCAAGAAAATGAGCTTCTTCTGCATCGTTTATGATCCTTTCCTCAAGATGTTTGCCGGCGTCATCCTCTGTGGGACTCCGGCTGTCTTATAAGACGCCCCAAAGGGCAAAAAAGTTTTGGCGGCCGCTTTTCCTCTTCCACTTCCGGAGGATCACGCCTCCGGAATGTCGCCGGCGCGACCGCTGGCCACGAAGAGTCCCGATGCGCCATCGGAGGCCGTCAAAAGGCCGTGGGAGAGGCAAATGCCTCTCCCACGGCCTTTGGGGAATCAAATTCTGCCAGAGTACGCGCTTACTTGGTCACCTCGCCGCCGGGGGCAGAGTGAGCCGTAGACCAGGCGTGCTCCAGAGCCGCCCAGTCGCGCTGTTCCAGCTTCTCCGTCCACTTCTCGACCTTGTCACCGCTGACGGTCACCCAGGTGTAGTCGTGGCTGTTGGTTGCCTCCTGCATGTCGGCATAGAACCAGTCCTCCGGATTGTTGTCGGGCCAGGTGATCATCTCGTCCTCGTCCAGCAGCCGATCCTCATCCGGGCTGCGGCCCAGGGCGCGGTTCACGATCACGCAGGCCTGTGCCCGGGTGATGTTGGTGTTGGGGCGGAAGGTCCCGTCATTAAAGCCCTCGATCAGGCCCACGCGGGCTGCCGCCTCTACGTACTCGGTGTACCAGGCGTTAATATCCACATCGGTGAAGTATCCCTGGTAGTCCTCCCGGGTGGTCTCGAAAAAGCCCACCGCGATCTTGGCAAATTGGGCGCGGGTGATCTTGGCATAGGGCCGGAAGGTCCCGTCCGAGAACCCGTCGATGATGCCCATGTTGGTCAGGGTGGAGATGGCGTTGTTGCACCACAGGTCGGAGCTGCAGTCCGTGTAGTCGTTGACCTGGCTCCAGTACTCCTCCCGGGTGTCGTCCGTCAGCAGGCGGAAGAAGATGGTGGCCACTTCGCCCCGGGTGATGGTGCCGTAGGGCTGCAGCGTGCCGTCGGAGTAGCCGATGATATAGGAGTAATGGTCCTCCGTGTTCAGGGTGGGCCGGCTGCCGCCTCCACCGCCGCCTCCGGTGCTGCCGCCGCCCCCGCTGCTCTCCTTCTCGTACACCAGCACGAAGGGAGAGAAGCTGCCGGCAGTGAAGACCAGATGGTCGCCGTCGCGGGTAGCTTGGATCTTTTCCACAGTATGCGCGGTACCAGCCAAGTCGCCTGTGTCGCTGGCGCTCTCACGGTCCATGCCGGTATAGTGTACCAGGTAGAACGCGCCGTCCTCGTCGGCGTCGGCGGGCATGGGCCAGTAGATGGTCAGCGCCTGCTGGTTGCCCAGGGTTACCACGGTGTTGCCGTTCTGGGTGTCCACCAGGTCCAGATAGGCCATCTCGTACTGGGGGGCGGATAGCGTGTTGTCCGTGGCCGCGACTTTTGCAAGGGCGTCAGCGCCCATGGCGGCGTCGAACGCGTCGCTGTTGGAGACGCTGTCCACTAGCAGCTGCACGCGGCCGGGATCCACCTGGACCTCACTGTCATTGACATAATAGGTCACATTGCCGTTGTCAACGGCAGTGATCTGGTTCGCGTCCACAGTGTCGGCGCTGGTCACGATCTCGTTGGTGGAAGTGCCCTCGTCTGTGACGCTCTTGACCAAGAGATGGCCGGTACCGATATCAACGCTGCAGACGAGCGTATCACCGCCGGCGGAGAACACCGCCTGAATCTCGCTCTGGTTCAGACCGCCGTCGTAGATGGTCATCTCATAGTTGGCAGAAACAACGCCCTCTTCCATTCGGATGTTGTCGGTAGTGATGATGTTGCCGTCATCTGTGAACTGGAGCCGGACCTTGACGCCTTCATTTTCACCCTCGATTTGGTTCGGGCTCAGGCTATATACATAGCGGCTCACGTTGCCGGTTGCATCTCTCGAGTAGACGCCCTGGTCCATCAGATCCCAGCGGCGGATCGCCGCACCAGTCTCCTGGTCATAATAGTAGAAGCTCAGGTAGTCCGCCAGGTTTGCAGCCTGCGTCAGGTCCACGCCATGGCTGGTGAGCCACGCTTCCACAGAGTCGGGCAGATCGATGTGATAACCCGGCTCCGGCAGGCCCTGTTCCGTGCTGCCGACAAAATCGCCCGCATCGTCCAGCACACCGCTGTATCCGGTTCCGCCGGTGTAGATCACAATGTCCGCCGGCGTGATGGTGATGGCATAGGGCTTCACCTCCACGGGGTCCGCCGGGACCTCCACCGGGGGATCCTCCGGATGTTCCGTGTCCGTGACTACCACGGTGTTCACGATCTTCTGGTTCACATCGTCCAGTGAGGTCTGATAGCTGGCGTACAGCGTTGCATAGGTCCAGCCTTCGACAATAACCGGATTGGTGACCGTATTGCCCTCCTCATCTGTCAGCGTCACACCTTCCAACTTGTCAGTCACATCCAGGGTCAACGTCTCATCCGTCATGCTGGCAATGGTGATGGTCCAAGTGATGGGATCGCCCACGGTGACAGAGGTCTGATCCGGCTCTTTGATCACCATAAAACGGCCGTCTCCGGGATCGGGCTCGGGCTCTTCGGGAGTCGCCTGGAAATCCCAGCGCCCGTACAAAGTGGTGTCGGCATCGATGGCAGAAATCGTTCCGCCGTAAGGGACACCGACTTTGTCATACCAGCCGATAAAATACCAGGTCCCCTGCTCGTCTGAAACCTGCAATTCACTGGGCGGCTGAATGGTGTAATTGCTGCCGGCAGCCAGTGTTTCCGTTTCAGGCAGTTCCACGCCCTCCGGGTGATCGCCGGCCCACGCATAGGTAACCGTGACCTGGGTCGGCACGACCCCTGCGGGGTGGAAGGTCACAACAAAGAGATCCCAATCCTCTACCGGGTCTCCGATCTTCGGAGCATCACAGTCCTCATAGTTGCAGGTCCAGCTGGGATCCCCATAGCCTGTATCAGGTGTTGCCTCCAAGATATCGCCTTCGGCCAGGCGATACTTGCCATCTGCATTAACCTCCACGATTGCCGTGTAGGTGGTCTGCTCATTGCTGAACGTGCCGTTTTCCGCAAGGAAAATCACCGAGATGGTATTCCCCGGCTCCTCTCCAGCTTTCTGGAACTTCGCTGTGAAGGTGGTGTCCTCGTCGTAGGGCAAGCCTGCCAGGGACTTCATTCCCGCGTTCGTGTCAGTTCTATGATAGTAGTCATCGGTCCACTCCACGAACTCACAGCCCTCTTCTGCTGTCGCCACAGCTCCCGTCGGAGAGGCCATGCCGGTCGTCTGGTCTCTGGTGACGACTTCTTTCTCCAGGCTTACAAAGCCCATAGCGTGATCGGCACTGACATAGGTGAAGACAATCTGGTCCTTGTCGGGGGTCCCGTCGGGTTCGTCGTCGGGACCCAGCTCGTCGATGTCATAGTAGACGTCGATGGAGTTATGGCCTGCTTGGAGAGTCTCACCGCCTATGATCTCGACATTGTTCAGTTCCGCCCGGTCAAAGATGTAGGTGCTACTGTTATAAGACGTACGGTCAGTGTTATACAGCCTGCTGACCGGCGTGCCTGCCGTGGACGGCCTATCCTTGGGATCGGTCTCTGTTTCTTCATTCCCATCTCGGTCCACATAATGGTACACGACAGTGTATGTGCACTCGTCGGGCGTCACCGTGCCGTCGGTGGTTGCGGTGAAGACAACGTTGTGCTCAGGCATGTAGAACAGGCCTTCAATAATGTCGCTTTCCTGAAGGTCATTTGTAGTCCATTCAGTAGCGTCTTCTGCCTGCTTCTTGATTACAACGGTTTCCCCGTAGGTGTAGGACTCTGGTTCAGCGTAGAGAGTCCCGTCCAGATAATAGGTTACGGTAAATTCCCGTTCTGTGCGCGTATACTCCGCTCTATACGTAATGTCCCCGGTTACAGTATCCGCTATTTCAGGAGACCATCCGGTAAACTCATACGAATAAAGTTCGCTGGGTTCTTTAGTCGGATCCTCAATTCTCGGTGTCTTATCGCCGTAAGCCAGCCCGGGAAATACGGTCTGGGGACTTGTTGTTGTGCCGCCATTCAAGTCGTAAGTCACCGTATAGCTGTTGAGCTGAGAGAAGCTGCCCTCGATCACAACAGCATGATCGGGCATTGTAAATGAACCTCCACTCAGCGCAACATCTTCAGAATCCCAGCCGCTGAAGCGGTAATCTGTGACATCCGGCATCTTTGCCAGTTCCACAGTCTCACCGTACTTGCAGGTCTGTTCACGCGGCACCTCCGGCGCACCCGCAGGGACTGTACCTTCATACTCATACGTCACTGTGTACTCGTTCCGGTCGTAGTACAGCCTCAGTACCAGCGTGCCGTCCTCGGCGATGATACCGGAGGAATCGGAACAGCTTTCATTATAAGTGAAGCCTTCGTATTCCTTGATTTCAGCAGTGGCAGTATCTCCGACAGTACCAGAGGGTGTCAATGTATCATCTGCAACGATCGAGTAGTTATCATCTTCCAAATTCTGCTGATAGTACTCTACCCGATAGCTGGCCGTGGAGGACTTCCACTGGGCGTACAGGGTCACATCGGTGTTTTTGATAGTGATGGCACTCCCCGCCGCATAAGGCGTTCCGGTGCCGTTCTTCTCGGTGTTCCACCCGGTAAACTCATACCCCGGCCGGGTGAACATGTTTTGGAGCACCATGGCCTCGCCGCCGGTGATGTAGTACTTGCTGTCCGTGACCGTACCGTCGGCATCATCGGCGTTGGCATCATACAACACCTGATACGTCTCCACCGGCGCTTCGGGGGACTCCGTCAGCTCCAGAGACTGATTCGGCTTCTCATCCACCATGTAGCCGCTCAGACCGGCCTTGTGTTCGCCCGTGTCATTTGTCACATAGGTATCGGCGTCGCTCCAGCTGCCGCTCACATCGGGCTGGATGGGGAACGTCAGGACCAGCTTGCCGCCGGACCAGGTGACAGTACCGTCCTGATTGGTGGTCTTCGTCACCGCGTTGGCTGTGTAGTCAAAGCCCTTCACAGTGATGGTCTTGCTGTCGGCATTTACCACAGGGGTAACGCCTGTAAGCGCCTCTGGCTCATACCACGTATAGCTGCCGTCCGCGTCCTGGCCCTTGACCTCCGCATACTGGACCATCCCCCCGTCAGAACTGCCTGTCAGCCCCTCCGGGAAGGTGAAGAACTCCGACAGCGTGTCGGACAGCACCGTGTTCGCGCCGGCCGCCACCTTGGAGGTGCTCACGTTATCGGCGATGGTGCTGAAAGCGTTTTCCAGCTCCTCGGCATCGTCCGCCGCGAAGTAGTAGTTGCCTTCCGTCACGCGGGTGCCCAGTTTGCAGTCATCCCAGTCTTGAGTGCGGTCCCCCCTCCAGTTTGTAACTTCGGCATTCGGATAGTTGGAGGACACACCGTTCATGTACTTGTTGAAGCGGCCGTCCGTATCGCTGGGGTCCGCATCCTCAAACATGCCGATGGTGTATACCGTCACCTTATCGTCTTTCAGGTCTTTGGCCAGATTAACGGCATTGGCCGCTACACCACCACTCCAATTGCTAAACGTGCTGGGCTCACCGTCAGTAAAGACCACCACGACCTGCTTGGCTTCCTCACGGGCACCACCCAGTCCATGCTGCCAGTCGCCGTCCAATACCCGCTGCGCCTGGTTCAGGCCAAAGTCCGTCCGCGTGGAACCGGCAGCAGCCAGCTCATTGACCGCATTTTTCAGACTTTGGACATTGCCTGTCACCGAAGTCAGATCCTGCACAGCCTGGGAGTAATTATAGGTATTCCCGTCAGACCTATAAGTATCGTTTCCTATCTGATCGCTCTCATTGCCCGAAAACTTGACAATACCGATCCGGTGGGTCACATCGTCTTCATTGGTAGCCGGGTCCCCTGTGGCATTTGCGGTCACCTGGTCGATAAAATTGCCCACAGCATTCTTCATGGCCGCAATCTTGGAAATTGAGCCGCCGCTTCTGCGTATGTAGAGGACAGTGTCTTCAAGAATTGCGGCATTCTGGCTCCGGTTCTCATGACCAAGGTAATGACGGCTACCACTATCGTCCACGTAGTAGAGCGAATAATCCCGGACAAGTTCAAATTCGTCCCAATCCCAATACCGGTCGCTTCTCTCCCGCTGGACTGCATAGTAAGATGTCCCGTCAAAATAATAGTACTGTGACTGGCGGTCTATATCGTTATAGGACCAGTTCCGCTTAGATGTCGCCTCGTATGTATACGAGGTGATGTTCTGATCCATCGACCCAGACAAGTCCAGCACCAGCACAATATCCAGCGGTGTGGTCTTGCTTCCCTTGGTCACCTCGTTGGTGACATAGGCCTCCAGGGTCAGGGAATAATTTCCGTCCTCATCATAGTTGACCGTCTTGTCCACCACGACGCCGTCGTTGCTCTCTGTGTGGACCCGGTCGCTCCCGTTGCCGCCGCCAGGGTCTTCTGCCGCCAGGGCAGCAGTGGGAACCATTGTCAGCATCATACAGAGGACCAGAAATGCTGACAAGATCCGTTTCTTCATCACTTCTCCTCCTTCTATATTTCAGTGATCTTATATGTAAACATCCTTATGGATGGAATGACCGGTTCCCTCCGCCCACCCGGCGGCCAGCTGCTCCGTGTCCAGCATCCGCTCGTAGGACTGCTCCGCCAACAGGCGCACGCCGCGCTCCACCTCCGCCCGGGTAGCCAGATACAGCTTCCGCAGGCACCGGGGCGTTCCCTTTTCCTCCTCTACCCGGGCGTCATGACACAGGGTCTGGATCTCCTCCGTCACCTGGGTCCGGCTCATGCCTTTCCCGTTCCGGGTGCAGAACACCGGCCCCGCCGTCAGGCCCTGCCGCCGGGCGTAGTCCAGCAGCTCCCCCTGCAGACAGGCGGGCAACGGGACGTACCGCCGCTCCCCGCCGGTACGGACCGGCAGGCGCCCGGCCCGCACCCGCTCAACGGTCACCTGAGGCAGCTCCCCCACCCGGATGCCCGCCAGGGCGAATATTTTCACCAGCAGGTAGGTCCGCTCCTTTTCCAGTATCCTGGCAGCCTGCAGCAGCCGCAGATACTCCACCCGGCTCAGTTCCGGCTGGAGGCCCTTGTCCGCCTCCAGCTGCCCCACCAACTGCAGGTCCCGCCGCCCCATGTACTCCATCAGCCCGTTGGCGGCAGACAGGTGGGTATTCACGGTGCTGGGGGAATACCCTGCCTCCAGCAGGAATGCTCGCCAAGCAGCCAGCGTTCCCCGGGAGATCTGCTTGTCCGGGGGCAGGTAGTCATAGAGGGCCCGCAGCTTGGCACTGTACATCTGCACCGTGCCCTTGCGGCGTCCCCTGCCGGACAGGTCCGCCAGATAAGCCCGGATGGTCTCCATGCTGAGCTCGGCGCCGGGCCAGTCCGGTGTGCGGTGTGTCTCCCGCGGCTTCAGAGCCTCTGGACTCCTCATCTCCCCGCCTCCTGTCAACAGAATCGCCATTTCCTCCTGTAAGGGACCGAAACAGGGCCTGCAGACCAGGGGCAAATGTGCGCAAAAAAGCCCGCGCAGCCTGCGCGGGCTCAAAAATGGCGCAAAGACAGCAGCCGGACAAAATTCGACGCTTTTCCGGCCATTTTATGCTGCCCAAATCGGTAAAAGCTCTTGCGGCTGGCGGTGCTTTGTGCTAGAATTTGGTTACTGTTAAAATCAATTATGTATGTCTAGTTATTTTTTTGCAGCCATCCGCATCGGAATGGCGATTCTGTCCTATTTCTAACAGACCAGCCCCAGCCGTGCCAGAGTCCCGGCGTGCTCGGTGCCCGTGGAGATCAGGTAAATCCGGGTCGTCTCAATACTGGAGTGGCCCAGGACGTCCGCCAGCTTGGCCACGTCCCGGCAGACACGGTAGAACGTCCTGGCGAACAGGTGCCGCAGATTGTGGGGAAACACCTTGCTGGGTGCCACGCCCGCCTTGTCGCACAGCGCTTTCATCTCCGCCCAGATCTGCCGGCGGGAGATGCCTTTTTCGTTTCTGGTGAGAAAAATCTCGCCGGAAGCGATTTTTTGTTTCCTGGCGTATTTGAGGAGCTTGCGGCAGAGCTTGCCCGGCAGCAGGATGGTCCGGATCTTGCCCTTCAAGGAGATTTCGGCCCTTCCCCGGTACACGGCCTCCACGGTGACATAGCGCACCTCGGACACCCGGATTCCGGTGCCGCAAATGGTTTCCAGCAGCAGCGCCAGCCGTTCCCGGCCCTGGGTGCGGGCGGTCTCCAGCAGGCGGAGGTACTCCGGCCTTGTCAGCTCCCGGCTGTCGTCCCGGAACAGCCGCCGCTGGATGCGCAGGGGCTTCACCCGAAACGCCGGCCAGCCCAGAAATACAAGGAACCGGTTGACCGCCGCCAGCTTGACGTTGATGGTGGCCGGCGCCAGCTTCGCCTCCAGCAAGGCGGCCTTCCAGGCCCCCGCCGCCGCCTTGGACGCCGCCCGGCCGTCCAGCCAGGCGGTAAAATCCGCCGCATCCCGCAGGTATTTCTCGATGGTGGCGGGGCTCTTTTCCTCCCACACCAGGCGCTGCCTGAACGCCTGGAGCTGTTCTCCTGTGATGGTATAGTCTTGCACTGCATATCGCCTCCCGTACAATTATCCTCTATATTTTACCTTCCGGCCGGCTGTCTATGTATCCAATGGATTTTGCGCGGCAGAACACTGCTCTGACACCGACGGATAGGCCCCGGCCCTCTGCTTGCATTGCGGGCCGATTTGACGTATTCTTTAATAAAAAAGGCAGGTGCCAAAAAAAGGGAGGGATCGCCTTGGTGCGGACCGCAAAGCGGACGCCTCTGATTCACGCCGGACGGGCTTTTGTACTGGCCCTGGCGGCCGGACTGGTGCTTGTTGGCTGCATGGAGTGGAGCCGCCGGAACCAGGAGCGGGACCGCATGGGCTATGTCGCCAGCGCCATCGGGGCGGAGACGTATGAGTTTATGCTCTCCGAGATGAGCAAAACCCGCGTTCTGGAGGCCTATCTCATCCAGACCAGCGGGGACTATTCGGACTTCGGCAGGGTCGCCCATGTCCTGCTGCGGGAGGACTATGTGCGAAACGTCCTCTTCGCGCCGGACGGGATCGTGGACGGTGTCTTTCCCCTGGAGGGAAACGAGGATGTCGTCGGGCTGAACATGTACGGGGACGGGGCCGGCAATCTGGAGGCTCAAGCTGCCATCGAAAAAGAGGCGCTGTATATCGCCGGCCCCTTCCAGCTGATCCAGGGCGGCCTGGGCATCGCCGGGCGGCTGCCGGTCTTTCTGACGGACGAACAGGGCCAGCGGTATTTCTGGGGCATTGTCTCCGTGACGCTGGACTTTCCGGCCGCCCTGTCCGGAAGCTCCGTGGAGCGGGTAAATGCCCAGGGCTTCGCCTGCCAAATTTGGCGCATCAATCCGGACGACGGACAGAAACAGGTGATTCTCGAGACGGCGGACCCGCTGCCGGAGGGTGTGCGGACTGTGGACCACGCGCAGGAGCTGTTCAACTCTGTCTGGACCGTCTCCCTGGCGCCCCTGCGGCCCTGGTATCTCCAGATCAGCCTGTGGCTGGGGGTGGCGGTGAGCCTGCTGGTGGCGTTGCTGGCTGCGGCGGGCGTCTACTACGCGGGCCGGCTGCGGCAGCTGCAGCTGGAAAAATCCCAGCGGGCCATCCAGCAGCTGCAGGAGCAGCTGGAGCGGGAACAGGGCAATATGCTGCTGAACCAGATCCGCTCCCACTTCTTTTACCACACCCTCAACGCTCTGCAGGCCCTGATCGTCCTGAAGCCGGAGGCGGCCTACAAAATGGCCGGAGACTTCGCCCGCTACCTGCGGTTCACACTGGACTCCGTCACTGCCGACGGCGGGATCGGCTCCTTCCGGGAGGAGATCCGGGCGGTCCGGGCCTATGCGGATATCAACCAGCAGCAGCTGGGGGACCGGCTGCACATGGTCTACGAGATTCCCGACGTGGACTTTCCCATCCCCCTGCTGACCATCCAACCCATTGTGGAGAATGCCATCCTCCACGGCATCAAGCCCAAGGTGGGCGGCGGAACCGTCTCTTTGAAGCTGGAAGAGCTGCCGGACCACTGGCAGGTCACGGTGACGGACGACGGCGTGGGCTTCGGCCTGGAAGCTGTCCGAGAGAAGGGCTCCATCGGGCTGGAGAATGTGCGGCGGCGCATAGCCCGCTTCCCCGGCAGCGAGCTGCGGATCACCAGCACAGTGGGCATGGGCACACAGGCTGTCCTGACTTATGGAAAGCGGGGGAAAAACATGGAAAATCTTTCAAAATCGACCTGAAAGCGTACGGTTTCCGTACGCTCCATCTGGTACAATAGAAACATGAGACAGGGGTGACCGCGATTGAAAACCATTCTGGTGGACGACATGCTGCTGGATCTGCAGCTCTTCGAGCTGAAATGTGCGGACATGCCTGATTTTGAAATTGTGGGGAAATTCACCGATCCCAACGCGGCCATTGAGTACGCCGCCGGCCATGTGGTGGATTTTGCCCTGCTGGACATCGACATGCCGGGGATGGACGGCATCCATCTGGCCCAGGCCCTGCGGCGGCTGCGGAGCGACATCATCATCGTCTTCGCCACGGCCCACCCGAAGTTTGCGGTGGAGGCGCTGAAGATGAAGGCGGACTACATCATCTTCAAGCCCTTTGACCGGGAGGACATCGCCGATGTGATGGAGCGGGCCAAGCTGCTGCGCCGCCGCCAGTGCAAGCGCATCCATTTCCACACCTTCGGGGCCTTCGACATGCTGGTGGACGGCGAGCCGGTGCACTTCCGCTCCGGCAAGGCCAAGGAGCTGATGGCCCTGTGCGTGTATCGGGACGGGCGGCCGGTGTCCATTCACGAGATCGTGGAAAACCTATGGGGAGAGAACGCCGACGGCACCGGCTACCGCCGCACCATCAAGGAGCTGGCAGACACCCTGCGGGACTATGGCGCGGAGGAGATGTTCCTGCGCAGCCGGGGGAGCCTGCGGGTGCGGATGGACCTGGCGGACTCGGATTTTCAGGCATTCATGAGCGGCGATGAGGACGCCATCTGCCAGTTTCAGGGGGTGTTCATGCAGCAGTATTCCTGGGCGGAGCCCATGGTCTGCACGCTGCAGGAGAAAAAGGAGCTGATGCTTGCCCGCATGGGGAAGCACCGCATGTAAGGAGGGGGCTGAAACTTTGGATGAGTTACTGAGAATGGAGCACGTCAGCAAACGCTTCGGCGATTTCTACGCCAACAGGGACATCAACCTGTCCGTCCGCAAGGGCGAGGTACATACCCTGTTAGGGGAGAACGGCGCGGGAAAGAGCACGCTGATGAACGTCCTCATCGGGCTGTACCAGCCCACAGAGGGAAAGATCTTCCTGAATGGGAAGGAGGTCCGCATCGACTCTCCCGCCCAGGCGGTGAAGCTGGGCATCGGTATGGTGCATCAGCACTTCATGCTGGTGGAGGCCATGACGGTGTTCGAGAACATCATCCTGGGGGACCGGAACACCAAGGGCATTTTCATCGACAAGGAGGCCCGGAAGAAGGAAATCCTGGATCTGGCGGAGCGCTATGGTCTGGACGTGGAGCTGGACCGGCCCATCACGGAGATTGCCGTGGGCGCCCAGCAGCGGGTGGAAATCCTGAAAACCCTGTATCGGGGCGCGGAGCTGCTGATTCTGGACGAGCCCACCGCCGCCCTGACAGACATCGAGGTAGAGGGACTGTTCCAGATCATCCATAAGCTGACGGAGGAGGGCAAAAGCGTCATCTTCATCAGCCACAAGATGCGGGAGGTGCTGCAGATCTCCGACCGTATCACCATTCTGCGCACCGGCGAGGTCATCACCACCCTGGATCGCTCCGAGACCGACGGCCAGGAGCTGGCCAACCTGATGATCGGCCGGGAGCTGGCCCCCTCCCACTACGGCAAGGTGGAGGAGCCGGGCGATCCCGTCATCCAGATGCGGAGCGTGGACTACCACAAAGAATCCAAGCACGCAGGGCTCAGCGGCGTCTCCCTGACCGTGGGCCGGGGCGAGATCGTGGGCATTGCCGGCGTGGACGGCAACGGCCAGAGCCAGCTGGCCCAGGTGGTCACCGGCGTGCTGACGCCGGACGGCGGTGAGGTGGACATGAAGGGCTCCAAGGTGGCTCAGTTCACCCCCAACGGCTTTATTCTGGAAAATGTATCCCACATCCCGGAGGACCGGAACAAGATGGGCCTCATCGGCAATATGTCCGTGAAGGACAATATCGTGCTCAAGGCCACGGACTCTCCGGAGTTCTCCAGTGCCAAGGGCTACTTTCTGAAGAAAAAGGCCATCCGGGACTACGCCCTGAAGATGCAGGAGAAGTACGACATCCGCTGCACCTCTGTGGAGCAGGAGACGCGGAACCTCTCCGGCGGCAACCAGCAGAAGGTGATCCTGGCCCGGGAGCTGGAGGGCAGCCCGGACCTGCTGGTGGCCGTCCACCCCACCCGGGGCCTGGATATCGGCGCCACCCGCTTCGTCCACGACACCATGATCGAGGCCCGGGACAAGGGCTGCGGCGTATTGCTGATCTCCGCGGACTTCGACGAAATCCTGGAGGTTTCCGACCGCATTGTGGTGATGTTCGAGGGGCAGATCATGGGCGTGTTCTCCGGCAAAAATCCTCCCATTGAGGAGATCAGCCTGGCCATGGCCGGGAAATAAGGAGGGGGAGAACGCATGAAAAACAGCGGAAAACTCGTCAGTTTCCTGGTACCCATCATCTCCATCCTGCTGGCCTTCGTCATCGGGTGCATCATCATGGCCGTGCTGGGTGCCAATCCCTTTGTGGCGCTGGAGTCCCTTTGGATCGGTGCCTTCGGCAGCCTGCGGAACGTAGGCACCACCCTGGCCCGCTCCACGCCGCTGATCTTCACCAGCCTGTGCGCCTGCTTTGCATACCGCTGCGGCGTGTTCAACCTGGGTGGTGAGGGCCAGTTCCTGATGGGCTCCATCGTCTGCTGCTACATTGCCACCCAGAGCGGGATCGAAGGACTGCCCGCCACTCTCCTGTGTCTGGTGGGCGGCGCCGTGGCTGGCGGCCTCTGGTCCCTGATTTCCGGCCTGCTGAAGGTCTACCGTGGCCAGAATGAAATGATTATCACCATCATGCTGAACTATGTGGCCACGCTGTTCATGGGCGTGGTATATACCGACTGGCTGCGGGACGGCAGCGTTCCGCAGACGCAGGCCGTGCCGGAGGCCACTCAGCTCAGCCGCCTCTTCGGCCTGCGGGTCACCTCCGCCTTCGTCATCGCCCTGGCGGTGGGACTGCTGGTGTACTATTTCCTGTTCTACACCTCCAAGGGCTTCCAGCTGCGGGCCGTGGGCCTGAACATGACGGCGGCGGAGTTCAACGGCTTCGCGGTGAAGAAGTACATCCTGATGAGCTTTATCGTCTCCGGCGCCATCGCCGGCCTGGGCGGCAGCGCCGAGCTGCTGGGGACCCAGTTCCGGCTCATCAACGGCTTCGGCAACGGCTACGGATTCGACGGCGTGGCCATGGCCCTGATCGGTCAGCTGCATCCTCTGGCGACCATTGTGGTGGCCATCTTCTTCGCAGCTCTGCGGGTGGGCTCTACCACCATGCAGGCGGCCACCGGCGTGCCCACCAGCGTATCCGACATCATCCAGGCCCTGGTGATCGTGTTCACCGTGGCAGGTCTGGCCATGGTGAAGCTGCCCGGATTCAAGGCGTTCCTGGGAAGGCTGACGGAGAGACGGAAGGAGGCGGCCTGATATGGAATTTGTCATGAACATCATCCTCTCCAGCGTTCGCATGGCCACGCCCCTGATCTTTCTGGCGCTGGCGGAGCTGTACTCCCAGCGGGCGGGCCTGGTCCACATCGGACTGGAGGGCCTGGCCTCTATCGGCTCTCTGGTGGGCTTTCTGGTGAGCCTCATCACCGGCAGCCCCATGCTGGGCGTGCTGGCTGGCGCGGCGGTGGGCATTCTGGTGAACATGATCTTCGCCTACGCCACCGTCACCCTCTGCGCGGAGCAGATCGTCTACGGTATGGCCATCAACATCTTCGCCCCGGCCCTGGCGGCCTTCATCTACCGGGTCTACTTCGGCGCCGGGTCCGAGCTGGTGCAGGTGGGTCTGATGAACACGCTGTCCTCCTCCCTGGGCATCACCTCCGACAACTTCCTGGTCCGCCTCCTGCTGGACCAGACGCCCATGGTGTACCTGGCTTACGGCCTGGTGATCTTCACGGTTATCTACTTCAACCGTACCAAGTCCGGCCTGAACTACAAGGCCGTGGGCGAGTATCCCAAGGCGGCGGCAACTCTGGGCATCAACGTCATTGGCGTGAAGTACGCCGCCTGCGTCATCTGCGGCGCCCTGGCCGGCATCGGCGGTGCCTATCTCACCACCTGCTACGCCAACACCTACGTGGACGGCAACGTGGCGGGCCGGGGCTTCATCGCCCTGGCGGCGGTGATCTTCGGCCGGTGGAGCGGTGCCGGCGTGCTGCTGGCGTGCCTGTTCTTCGGCTTCTGCGACGCGCTGCAGATCCGGCTGCAGGTGGGCAGCTTCGGCGTGCCCTATCAGTTCTTCCAGATGATCCCCTACATCGCCACCGTGGTGGTATTGGCCGGCATCGGCATGAAGAAGGCCGGCCCCAAGAGCTCCGGCAAGCCCTATCTCAAGGAGGAGCGCTGAGGATAATCGCCGCCCACGCGGCTGTTATCAATAGAAGGCATCCACATTTATGAAGAATTGGGAGGAAAGAACATGAAAAAATTATTGGCTCTGCTTCTCACCCTGGTCATGTGCCTGTCGCTGGCGGCGTGCGGCGGCTCCGGTACCGACACCTCCGGCACTGACACGTCCAGCGGAGAAACCGGCGAAGACTCCGGCGACAGCAGCTACCGGGTGGCCATGATCTGCGACTCCAGCATCTCCGACGGCGGGTGGGGCATGTCCTGCTACAACGCCATGGTGGATGCCGCCGCAGAGCGCGGCTGGGCCACGGAGGTCTCCGACAGCATCGCCCAGTCTGCCTACTATGACACCATCATCTCCTATTGTGACCTGGGCTATGACCTGATCTACGCCCCTGGCAACCAGTACACCGACGCCGTCCTTCAGGCGGCGGAGGAGTTCCCCGATGTGGCCTTCGCCCTGCTGAACGGCGGCGAGGACACTCCCGCCAAAGCCGTCAACGGCAATGTGACCTCCCTGCTGCCCAATGCCCAGCAGGTGGGCTGGATCGCCGGTGCCCTGGCCGGTCTTATGACCAAGAGCGGCACGGTGGCCTTCATTGGCGCCATGGAACTGGATACCACCCTGGGCAAGTATAACGGATTCAAGGAAGCCGCCGCCTATGTGGGACAGCAGGAGGGCAAAACCGTCTCCACTCTGGATGTGGTCTACTCCGGCGACTTTTCCGCCGCCGACAAGGGCATTGAGTTTGCCAAGGCCATGATCGACCAGGGCGCTGATGTGTTCTTTGGCGACGCCTCCGCTGTGGACTCCGGCGCACGGCAGGCCATTGACGAAGCCAATGCCGCCAGCGGCTCCGTGAGCATCTATGACATCGCCCAGCCCTCCGATCTGTTGGGCCAGAACGAGTGCATCATCGGCAGCCAGGTGACGGACAATGCCTCCCTTGTGGGCCTGTGCATGGAGGCTGTGGAGGATGGCTCCTTCGGCGGCGAGGTCATCTACGGCACCCTGCAGAACGGTGCCCTGTCCGCCGGTGCCCTCAGCGACCTGGTGCCCGCCGATGTTCAGGAGAAGTATCAGGGCTACCTGGACCAGATGGTGGACGGCAGCTTTATGCAGTAAGATTTATACCCGCAAACCACTGCGGCTCCATCCAGATGCCTGGATGGAGCCGCTTTCCCCCCTGCCCGGGAAACTTCTGCCCAACGGTAGAACGGGGCCTGCAGTGCCGGGCATTGGATGGCGGGCAGCCGCTCCCCTCCTCCCTGGCCCGCAGACGCAAAACGGCCGTGCGATTTTTGATCGCACGGCCGTTTTTCCGATATTCTGCCCCACAGGAACGGCGCGGTCCGCCCTGTTCTCCGGGTCATCAGGAGCGGGAAGCTCTCTCCTCCCGGCAGTCTTCCGGTTTTTTCGTGTGGTTTTTATAGGTATTCCATGTGGGTTCATATTCCGCTGTGGCCTGATTGCCCCACATGGCCCAGCCCTCCCGGTCCCCGCGGGCAAACAGTTCAAGAAACGGCCCTGGAGAGCATCGCTCGATCAGAGGGATGAATTCGTCCGGTTTTCTGGAGTGCTCCCGCTTCTGTGCCCGCAGCAGGTTCACCTGGGACCTGGCCGGGGGCAGCGTCCTGTTCCCGCCGCCCCTGACACCAAAGAGCAGAATTTCCGTCACATTCCGGAAGTAGAACCCCACACCCCGGCCGTCCGGTTCTCCGTCCTTGCGAACCTTCTCCCAGATGATATTGCCCTTGTACTCGAATCCCCAGGCCTTCATGACCGCAAGGCCGTCGGGAAGCAGGGCATTGGGGACCCACAGATACAGATGGCTCTTCTCCGCCGCCACCTGTGCCACCGGCAGCGCCATGATGTCTTCCAGCTCCATGGTCTCGTAGCGATTCAGCCGCTTGTGCTCAGGCGCTACCTTCCCGGTCCGATTCTGGAACCTCCAGGGAGGGTCGGCATATATGGTGGCGTATTTTTGATCGCCGCAGAAACGCAGCAGATTTTCAGATGTTTCCTGGATTGTGCTCATCGATGTACCCTTCCTCCCAATCTGTGATGCACGGTTTCCTGATGCCTACTGCCAGAATGGGGCATCCGCCGTTCCTGCGGGAATCCAAGCGATAGGTCAATTTCCCCATCCAGGTGGTGCTGGCCCCGTACTTCCGCAGAATGGGTTTCCACTGGCGGGTCTTTCCGTCATAGTCGTAAATGGTTTTGAAGATGTCGTTCAGCTCGGCAGAGCGCGTAATGATGATCCCTGCACTGACAAGGTCGCAGTCATAATACGTCCGCATGGCCAGCAGGTCCCGGTCAAACGTCTGATCTTTGCTGTTCCACTCCAGATCGAAGGCGATCCGGTTTTTCAGGAAGTCGATATTATGTCCGTCGATATACCCGGGTATGACCTTTTCCTCAAACGGCTCCTGGGAAAAGCGTCCCCGCTGTTCGGCCTGCCGCGGATAGAACTTGATGTGGAGGTCGCCGGAAATGCGGATCTCGCGCCATCCGCGGGGATACAGCACATCATCAAACTTTTTGGGGATCTTGGTCTCGTTTCCGCCGGACTCCCGAAGATCGTCCGTAGTGATGCGCAGCTGACGCAGGCAGTCCACAATCTCGCTCCACTCCGCCGGAAATGCCTGTGTGATAATCTCAAGCGCGTGATTATAGCTGTAAAATTCAAACTTCTCTAAAAGGTCGGGCGCAATATACTCTCTCAAGTCCAAGGCGGCTGTCCTCCTGTGTTTTAGATATTATAACATCTTTTCCTCCCGTTTTCACCACCATTTTTTGAATGCGCCATAATTTTCAGGGGGTGCCTCTTTTTTACGTTTCACCAATCCGGGTCCCGCAGCCCCCGCCGGGCAGCAAAAATTTCGGAAAGAGGACACATGTTAACAGAGCGCAGCCAGTTGGGTGCTGTGGCAGGATGGTACATTTCCCCAGAGAGTTTTCAGAAGGGGTACGACCCAGGCATTGACGACTATATGGTGAAGCCCGGCGACTTCAGCGGGCTGCTCATGCGGGTGCGGGCACTGCTGCGCCGGGCCAATATTGAGGCCAGCCGGAAGCTGTCCGTGGACGGACTTCTTCTGTATGCCGACGCGCTGACGGCCTCTCTTGCTGGAGCGGAGATCCCCGTGACCATCCGGGAATTCAACATCCTGTACGAGCTGCTGTCCTGCCCCAACCGCACCTTCCCGCTACGGGCACAGGCGGAAGTTCTGTGGCAGCGGCAGACACACTGAACCCGCCGTCCCGTCACGTCCCCTGCGTCAATTCGCAAAGGCCATAGCCGGAAGTCCCGCCTCTCCGCCGCCGCAGCGCAAGAGGCACCCGGACGGCTCCCCGGCGCAGAGTCCGCACACTTGATTGAAAATGGATGCGCGGGCGGCAAATATTGTGGTATAATATCCATACTGAGATCGTTGGTGGCCGCCGGGCCGCGGCCGCTCCTTTCGCCGGCCGCGGCCCCCGCCCTGTCAGGGCTTTTACGGGCAAACGTCCAACTTCCCGGCGCACCGCAGTGTGCAGGGCTGGAGATCACAGCAGGTACGGCAGCCTCCGCCGCCCCCCGTCCGGCCCTCCCCCGATATTTTTGAAAACGGTGCAAACGATCAGGACCGTGTCGACTGCCGGAGCCTACCAGAGGGCAGCCGCCTGCTCTTGTCCGGCGGCGGCGCAACGCGCCGGAGGGAGCTCCGCCCCGGCTGCCTGCATCACCGCCGGAACGGCGTGAAGCACGGATGTGCCATCCGGGGGCGCGGCGTCTCCGCAGGGGGCGGCATCGAGGGCGCACTGTCCAAGGGGCAGTCATCAGAAAAGAGGAATGCGTATGTGGATTCTCTTCGCGGCTGGATCCGCGCTTTTCGCTGGTGTGACGGCCATTCTGGCCAAGTGCGGCATCCGGAAGACCGACTCCACCGTGGCCACCGCCATCCGCACCCTTGTGGTGCTGGTTTTTGCGTGGACCATGGTGTTTGTTGTGGGCTCCCAGGGGGAGATCCGGAACATCGGCCCCACAACGCTCCTCTTTCTGGTGCTGTCCGGCCTGGCTACCGGAGCCTCCTGGCTGTGCTACTTCAAGGCCCTCCAGCTGGGTGACATCAACAAGGTGGTGCCCATCGACAAATCCAGCACCGTGCTCACCATCCTGCTGGCCTTTTTTCTACTGGGGGAGCCCATCGGCCTGCCTCAGGGGATCGGGGTGGTGCTGATCGGCACAGGCACCTTCCTGATGCTGGAGAAAAGGTCCCCCGCCGCCGGCTGTGCACCCCAGTGCGGGAGCTGGATGCTCTACGCCTTCGGCTCGGCGGTGTTTGCCAGTCTCACCGCGATCCTGGGCAAAGCCGGCATTCAGGGCGTGGAGTCCAACCTGGGCACCGCCATCCGCACCGGTGTGGTGTTGGTGATGGCCTGGCTCATGGTGCTGGTGACAGGCAAGGCCGGTGCGGTGCGGCAGGTGCCCCGGCGGGAGTTGGCGTTCATCTGCCTGTCCGGCGTGGCCACCGGGGCCTCCTGGCTGTGCTATTACCGGGCGCTTCAGAGCGGCCCCGCCAGCGTGGTGGTGCCCATCGACAAGTTGAGCATTTTGGTCACAGTGGCCTTTTCCCGGCTGGTGTTTCAGGAGAGGCTCACATCTCGCTCCGCCGCAGGTCTTGCCCTCATTGTGGCCGGGACGCTGGCCATGCTGTTCTGACCGCCGGAGCCATCCCCTTCCAGCGGGGTTCTCTTCGCGCCCACCCGATGCCGGACAGGTGTTCCTTTCGGCGGGCCGCCAGCTGGCGGCCGGGGGAAAATTTCCACTCTTGTTTTTTTCTGTACAGCGTGCTATACTGGCCGAGGTTTAAGGAATGCGGCGAAAGGGGGAGCTCCCTGGCGCCACGCTCACATAGATGACAAGAACCAGATTGCGAGGGAGCCTGTGTTCCAGGCTGAGAGGGTCCCAGTAAGGGCCGACCGCACCCGGCTTCCCAGGCGGAAGCGGGGGCATCAGCATCTGCGTGAAAGTCTGAACGGGTATGTGCTGATGAGGCGCGTGCCCGTTTTGTTTTGCGCAGAAAATTAAACTGGAGGGATTCCCATGAAAAAGAAGATTTCCGCACTTTTGTTGAGCCTGGCGCTGTGCGCCGGACTCCTGGCCGGCTGCGGCACCGGGGAGACGGCGGAGGCTCCGTCCGACACCGATGTACAGCAGGTGGACTCTCTGAAAATCGCATTTTCTCCCTATGCGGACGCCGACCTCATCTCCGAGTCCACGGAGCCGCTGGAGGAGCTGCTGAAGGCAAAGCTGCTGGAAAAGGGCTACGACGTGGGCGAGATCGACATGACCGTGGGCACCAGCTACACCGCCGTGGGCGAGGCCCTCAGCGCGGGCAGCGCGGACCTGGGCTTCATCTCCGGCGGCAACTATGTGCTCTTCTCCGACGACTGCGATGTGCTGCTGACCGCCCTGCGCTATGCCATCAACAAAGACTCTGAGAACCCCGCCGACTGGAACGACGGCACCATCGAGGAGAACACAGAGGGCATGAGCACTTACTACCGCTGTATCCTGCTGGCCGGTCCCAGCGAGAAGGGCCAGGAGCTGCTCTCCAAGGTCAACGCCGGGGAGGAGCTGACCTGGGACGACCTGAACAGCGCCACCTGGGCGGTGCTGAATCCCACCTCCGCCTCCGGGTACATCTATCCCTCCCTGTGGCTGCAGGAGCACTACGGTAAGGGGATCAGCGATCTGGACAATGTGGTGGAGTGCGACTCCCACACCACCTCCGTGGCCCGGCTGGCTGCCGGTCAGGTGGATGTGATGGTGTCCTACGGCCACATCCGCATCAAGAACGCCCCCATCTGGGAATCCGATTTCGGCGGCACAGCCCCCATGGTGGAGCAGACCGGCGTGATCGGTGTGACGGACGGCATCTACAACGACATGATCGCGTACAGCAAGACCTCTGACACCATGGCGGACGAAGCCTTCCGGCAGGCAGTGGGCGAGTCCTTCATCGAGCTGGCCCAGACCGAGGAGGGCCAGGAGATCTTCGGCGTATTCAGCCAGGTGGGCTACGACTGGGGCAGCGACTCCGACTATGACGGAGAGCGGGCGGCCCAGGCGCTTTTGAAATCTATGGAAGCGTGACCATCTTCAGGAGGGATTTCATGCTGCAGGCGATCCATATCCGCAAACAATTTCAGCGCTCCGGCGAGGTGCTGCGGGATGTCAGCTTCACCCTGGGCGACGGCGAGTTTCTCTCGGTCATCGGCCCGTCCGGCGCCGGGAAAACCACCCTGTTCCGCATCCTGAATGGAACGGAGCTGTGCAGCGGCGGTGAAGTCCTCTATGGCGGGACGCACTTTGAAGCCGCCCGAGGCCGGGAAAAGCGGGCGCTCCAGCAGGGGATCGGCACCATCTATCAGGATTTCTGCCTGGTGGAGAACCTGTCCGCCATCCAGAACGTGCTGAACGCCTGCCTGCCGGACATGTCCCTGGCCGCCTCCCTGCTGGGGGCGTTCGGACGGGAGCGGTCCGAACAGGCCGCCGCGATCCTGCGAGAGGTCGGGCTGGCGGACAAGCTGGAGGAGCCGGTGAAAAACCTCTCCGGCGGGCAGAAGCAGCGGGTGGCCATCGCCCGCGCCCTGATGCGGAACCCCTCCATCCTGCTGGCGGACGAGCCGGTGGCGTCCCTGGACCCCGTCACCGGGCGGCAAATCCTGTGCCTGCTCCGGGACATTCAGCGCCAACGCGGTGTCAGCATCCTGATGAACAGCCACAATCTGGACCTGTCCCTGGAGTTCTCCACCCATATCGTCGGCATGAACCGGGGACGCGTTGTCTTTGACGGCGCCCCCGGGGATGTGACGGAGGCCGTCCTGCGGGATATTTACGGCGAGGCGGCGGCCGTATGAAACAAAGACGTATCCGCTGCCTCGCTGCGGCCGCTTTTGTGCTGCTGTTCCTGGGAGCCGCCTGGTTCACCGGATGCGACCTGTCCCTGATGTGGAGCCGGCGCGACCACCTGACGGACATCGCCGCAAAGATGTTTCCGCCGGACTGGGGATTCCTCGGGAAGGTCCTGCCCCTGCTGTGGGCCACGATCCAGATGTCCATTACCGGGACGTTTCTGGGCGCGGTGCTGTCCATCCCGGCCGCCATGGCCTGCGCCGCCGCCCTGCCGGGACCCGGCCCGGTCAAGAAGGCGGTCCGCTTCTGCATCCAGGTGCTCCGCTCCTTCCCGGCCCTGATCCTGGCCCTGCTGGCCACATTCTTTCTGGGCATCGGCTCCTTTGCCGGAACGGCCGCCATCACGGTCTACACCTTTGCCATCATGACCCGCCTGACCTATGAGGACATCGAGAGCGCGCCCCAGGGTCCCTATCTGGCCCTGCGGGCTATGGGCGCCGCCTCAGCCCAGGCGTTCTTCCGCTCCACCTTACCGGAGATCCTGCCGGCCTATCTCACCAACGCCCTCTATCTGCTGGAGGGCAATGTGCGGCACAGCGCCATCCTGGGCTATGTGGGCGCAGGCGGAATCGGCCTGCTGCTCAATGAAAAGGTCTCCTGGCGGGAGTACGACAAGGTGGGGACGATCCTGCTGCTCCTCTTCGCCGTGGTCTATCTCATGGAGCATCTCAGCACATGGCTCACCCGTCTGGTGCAGCAGGAGCGGACCCTGGGCCGGCAGGGGCGCCGGCTGCTGGCGGGCGCGGCGGCCGCGCTGGTATTGTTCTGCACGGTCACGCTTCCGCCGCCCGACCTGTCCCGCACAAGCATGCAGATGGTGAAGACGCTCTTCACCGGCCTCCTGCATCCGAACTGGGAGCTGTTTTTCCGCCTGGACAGCAGCGGACTTGCCTATCTCCTGCTGGAGACCGTCGCCATCGCGCTGGTGGGGACCTGCGTCGGCGCCGTCTTTTCCGTTCCTCTGGCGTTTCTCGGCAGCAGCCGCTTTTTCCCGGCCCCCGCCGCCTGGCTGTTCCGGACACTGGTGACCGCCATCCGGTCCGTTCCCTTCCTGATCTATGGACTGATCTTCATCCGCGTCTGCGGCCCCGGCTCCTTTACCGGAGTGCTGACCCTGGCAGTGTGCAGCGTGGGACTTCTCTGCAAGCGCTTCACAGAGGCCATCGACACCTTGGATTTTCGGGCGTATCACGCTCTGGAGGCCATGGGGACGCCGAAGCTGTCCTGCGTCCGCCACGCGGCTCTGCCGCAGCTGGTGCCTCAGTTCTTCTCCGCCTGGCTCTATCGGTTTGACGTCAATATCCGCGAGGCCTCCGCCCTTGGCCTGGCCGGTGCGGGCGGAATCGGCGCGCCGCTGATCCTGGCCCTGAACCAATACGCCTGGCATGATGTCAGCACTCTGGCGCTGGGCATGATCGCCTTGTCCTGGCTGGTGGATCTGGTCTCCGCTTTCTGCCGCCGCAGGGACGCCTGAGGCCGATGCCCGCCAGCAGCCGGATCCGGTGCAGCCCCCCGTTCCGCCCCGGCGGGAAGGATTCCGGCGGAGCTGCTGCAAAGCAAGACACGGACAGTCTTTGGACTGTCCGTGCCTTGCGATTCCCCGGCCGGGGGCCGCTCAGAGTGCTTCGTATTCCGCGTCGCTCACCGGCTCGCACCACTCGTTGGAGCAGGCCTCACCGGGCATCTCGACGGCGATGTGGCTGAACCAGCTGTCCCGCTTGGCGCCGTGCCAGTGCTTGACCTCCGCCGGGATGACGATGACTCTGCCGGGCTCCAGGCTGACCGCCTCTTTGCCCTCCTCCTGGTACCAACCCTCGCCGGCGGTGCAGATCAGCAGCTGCCCGCCGCCCTCGGAGGCGTGGTGGATATGCCAGTTGTTCCGGCACCCGGGCTCGAAGGTGACGTTGGCCAGAAACAGCCCGTCCTCCGGGCGGGTCAGGGGATTGAGATAGGACCGGCCGGCAAAGTACCGGGCAAAAGCGTCGTTGGGCGCGCCCAGGCCAAACACGTTCTGTTCCTCAAATGCAGCCTTGTCCATGATCTTCATGCAACATACCTCCCAATGCTTTCTTATGAATGCGGGGCAGACCGCCGCCCCGGTGTGGATGTTCTGCCGCCAGCGTGTCTCCTGCCGCTCACGGGTGTGAATATCCGCCAGCGCGGCGGCCCGTATCTCCACCAGTAGCCGCAGCCGCATATAGCCCCCCGTCTCCTCTCCGGTGAAGCCGATGTCCCGAAGCGTCAGGATCAGGTTCAGCCGCTCCGGGTCGCGGCCTGCCCGACCTCAGGACCTCCATGGAGATCTGATCGCACTCGCTGGCCTCCTGGATCGTCATCGCCCGCACCTCAGGGCAGAAAGTGGAGACGTCCCCGCAGGGACGCCTCCATTCTAAATCTGGAACTTCGCCTTGTCCAATGCCTATACCGGATGGTCTGATATTCCGCCGACGTATTTCTCGGCAAATCGCAGCAGGGCAGCAGCGGTGGCAGAAAGGACCTCGGTCTTCTTCCAGGCCAGAACCGTGCCCGACTCCAGCGGCGGAGAGAGGGGTACGAACCGCAGCCCGTCATAGGCGCAATCCAGCCGGATCACCAGATAGATCCCCAGCCCCTCCCGGGCCAGCTGGGTCTGGTTGTAAGGCAGGTTGCCGCTGGCCGCCACCTGGATCCGGTCTGCGTAAGGGCCGAACCAGCGGATCATTTCCCGGCGCATCAGCTCCCGGGTGGTCAGGATCAGGGGGCTGTCCGCCAGGTCCCCGGGCGTCACCGCCTCCCGCCGGGCCAGGGGCGAATCCTCCGGCACCAGGACGCCCCAGGATTCCCGGACGGGCAGCCGGAGGATCTGGTAGCGGCTGGTGTCCACCGGCTCCAGCAGAAGTCCCATGTCCAGGAGTCCCTGCTCGATCCGCTCCTTGATCCCGTCGGAGTCTCCGCTGTAAATCTCATACTGGACCCGGGGATGCTGGCGGTGAAAGGCAGCCAGGAGCTTTGCCAGATACGTCATGCTCCGCAGGTCGCCGCTTCCGATGGAGATCCGGCCTGTGACCTCCTCCGCCGGTCGGAGCTCCCGGGCCGTCTTCTCCGCCAGCTCTACGATCTCCTGAGCCCGGCGGCGCAGCAGCATCCCGGCCTCCGTCAGAACGATGTGGTGCTGGCTGCGGCGGAACAGCTTGACTCCCAGCTCCTCCTCCAGCTGCATCAGCTGGCGGGACAGGGTGGGCTGCGTCAGATGGAGCAGCGCCGCCGCCCGGGTGATGTTCTCCTCCCGGGCCACAGTCAAAAAATACTTCAGCGTCCGAAATTCCACCGGGCCGCACCTCCTCTTCTCCCCTACCATATCATGGCCGCAGTGGGGCCGCAAGTGTGATATGTGTGAAATGTATGTCTCAGCATAGAAAACATGTATTCGCTATTTCTCATTTCAGGCGGTATAATAGGGTCATGTGAGGCGCGGCGTCCGGACTCCGGCTGCCGCAGAGCTGCAACAGGAAAGGATGGTTTCGACCTATGGAATACCGTGTCAACCGCCGCACCGGGGACCGGATCAGCGTCCTGGGCGTGGGCACCAGCGGCCTCCCCGCCGCCGGGGCGAAAGAGGGTGCCGCCACGCTGGAGATGGCCCTGGAGCAGGGGATCAACTACTTCGACCTGGCCACTGCCGACTCCGCCTGCTTCCCCATCTTCGGCGCCGCCCTTGCGGGTGTGCGCAGGCAGGTGCTCTACCAGGTCCACTTCGGCGCCAATTACGCCGCCGGTAAACCTTACAGCTGGACCACGGATCTGGAGACCGTCAAGCGGTCGGTAGCGTGGCAGCTGGAGCAGCTGCGGACGGACTACATCGACTACGGCTTCATCCACTGTATGGACGAGTCCGGCGACTGGCGCCGGTATGTGGACAACGGCGTTCTTCAGTTTCTGGAGGCGCTGAAAGCCCAGGGCGTCGTCCGCCACATCGGCCTCTCCACCCATACGCCGGCCCTGGCCCGGGAGGTGCTGGACACCGGCCTGGCGGACATGATGATGTTCAGCATCAACCCCAGCTACGACTATCAGCACGGCGAGTATGCCAACGGCAGCGCCACGGAGCGGATGGCCCTTTACCGCCGGTGCGAGGCGGAGGGCGTGGGCATCTCCGTGATGAAGGCCTTTGCCGGCGGACAGCTGCTGGATGCTCGTACCTCTCCCTTCGGTCAGGCCCTGACGGAATATCAATGCATCCAGTACGCCCTGGACAAGCCCGGCGTCCTGACGGTGCTGCCCGGTGTCCGAGACCGGGCGGATCTGGAACGGGTCCTGGGCTTTCTGCGGGCTGGGGAGGCGGAGCGGGACTACTCCGTCATCAGCTCCCTCACCCCCAGAGACGCGGAGGGCACCTGCGTCTACTGCAACCACTGCCAGCCCTGCCCCGCCGGCCTGGACGTGGGCCTCATCAACAAGTATTATGACTTGGCCCGTGCGGGGGATGCCTTGGCGGCAGAGCACTACCGGAGCCTGTCTCTGGGTGCGGATGCCTGCATCAGCTGCGGCCACTGTGACCGCCGGTGCCCCTTCCATGTATCCCAGTCGGCGCGGATGCGGGAGATCGCATCCTACTTCCGGCAGGCGTGAGGGCCCTGGCCGTTCCTTGCACCTTTGCCGGCTACATCAATGAGTGGCTGACTGCTGACATCCCCACCGTCCTCCGCTCCGCCACCGCCCTGGTGCCCCTGAAGATGGAGACGCCCGTCCCCTTCACCGGCACCTGGACGGATGCGGAGGCCTGTCTGAAGGAATTCTACTGAGTGCCCTTCCCGTATCCATCTCCCAAAATCACCAAGACGGCTGCCAACCCGGCAGCCGTCTTTTTTTCGTTGATTCCCGCCTCCCCCGGAGGTGCGCCGGAATCAGAACTGTTTCAGTTATCTCCGATAGGATAGGGCGGGGGTGCGCGCTCCCGTTTTCACGGGTGTCCCCGCGGCCGGAGCCGCCGGCGGACGGTCAGTCGTCACGTGCCTCGTCCGCCGGCTTCTCCCGCGGGGTCTGCTGTTCCTTTTTCAGGGATTCCAGTCCCAGCCGGATCAATTCCACGGTCGCCTCCGAACGGGTCTGGAACCGGCGCTCAAAGCGGAAATCCTCGATCTGCTGAAACAGCTCATTGTCCACGGATACCGTGTAACGCGGTCTGTCTGTTGCCATCCTTATCACCTCTGGCCCTATTATACACGAGTGAACCACCGGTGTAAAGAGAGCCGCAGCCCCCTTGACTTCGGTTCAGTGAACCACTATAATAACTTTAATAGGTTCACCAATTCACTTAACCACTATATGGAAAGGAGCTGCGTACATGAACAGAGATCAAAAACGGTTTACCATCTCCGTGACGCCGGAGCTGGCGGCGGAACTGACCGCGGTAAAGCAGAGCAGCTACCCCGGCGTCCCCCGGGACGCGATGTTCCGGGACCTAATCATCCGGGGCCTTGCGGCGTGGGAGAAGCAGTCCGGCAAGAATAGCCAGCCCGTGTGACGGGTGGGGTGCCGGGCCCCATCGAAGCTCCTTCGGCTCTCCCGGCAAACGGCGGCAGACAGAAACAGACAGAAACACGGTGAAAGTCAGAGGCGGCAGGTACGCCCGGTGCGGGCACCCGTGGGCAGCTGCCCGCACCCGCCATCCCATGGAGACAGCAGAACAATTCTGGGCGTTCCTGACCGGGAGCGTCCAAAGCGGTGCAGGGTTCAGTCCGTATGTCATACGGTCGTAACCCGCCGTTCATCGCTCCCCCTGACCGGGAGGAGACGGAACGTGAGCAAAGTAACCATGAGACGGCCGGATGCCCGGGCCATGGCCCAGCTTCTGGCGGAGCAGACGCAGACGGCGGCGGGGCTGATCCTCCGCCTGGCCTGGCGGCAGGGGCTGACCCGGGAGGAGATCCAGCGCCTCACTTGGAACGATGTGGACTTTTCTGCCCATCAGCTCCGGCTGCCGGACCGGACCATCCCGCTGGAGACGGAGACCGAGGACTGCCTGCGCCGGCAGGCGGAGCGCCCCGACCCGCCTACTCCCTTCGTGGTGGTCTCGGACCGCCGCAGGCAGCAGATGCCGCCGGAGTCCATTTCCCGCCTGGCCAGAAAAACTCTGGACCGGGCGGGGCTGGGCGGCATCAGCCTGATGGATCTGCGGCACGACTTCATCATCCGCCATCTGGAATCCCACGATTGGCCCTATGTGGCCCGGATCAGCGGCATCGCCGTCCCCACTCTGTATGCCGTTTTCTCCGACTATCTGCCGGAGGGGCGGCAGAAGGACTCCCGCCCTCGGCGGGAGGTGGACGGTTTTTTGATGTGGAAGCTGCTCCAGGCGGAGGGCAGCTCCCCGGTGGGGCTTGCCCTTTGGATGGGTTGGAAGCTGGGGATGCAGGTCCGGGAGATGACAGCCCTGACCTGGGACCAAGTGGATCTGGACCGGGGTCTGGTGCGGCTGCCGGACCGGGACCTGGCCCTGGGCGTCACCCTGCGGCGCCTGCTGCGGGCGGCGGCGGGACGCCGGCGGCCGGGTGAGGACCCGCACGTGCTGCTGACGCCCAACTCCCGGCGGCCCTTGGACCAGCCCCGGCTGTCCAAGATGGTGCGGACCGCCCTGATCCGGGGCGGGATGGAGCACATCAGCCTGGGAGATCTCTGCCGGGAGGAGCGCCGGGAGAGCGAGGACGCCCGGCTGCTGGCCTACGCCGCCGAAAAAGGCACCATCTCCCGGTCGGAGGCCATGTCGCTGCTCGGCCTGTCCAAGGTGGCGGCCTACGAGCGTCTCCGGCAGCTGGCTGAGCGGGGAAAGCTGGTGCGGGTCGGCGGCAAATACTACCCCGCCGGCCAGGTGGTGCCGCCGGAGGAGCAGTATGACGTCATCCGTACATTTCTGGAGCAGTCCGGTCCGGCCTACCGGCAGGATCTGGCGGCGCTCCTGCACGTCGGCGACAGACAGTGTGCCCTGCTCCTCAAGCACATGGTGGAGGACGGGCGCCTGGTGCAGGCCGGGCAGCGGTACGCCCTTCCCATTCGGGAGGAGGTTCTGCTGTGAACGGCGCAAAAGGAGAGCGGCCCTCAGGGGCCGCTCTCTTTTTTTGCCCGCGCCGCGGCCGGAGCAGAAATCGCGTCCGTGTTATGATGGCGTGACATGGCTGTCCATGCGGTTTGTTCGCCGTTTTTCAATTGGATTAAAAGGTTTGCGAAACGCTGGACACCGGCAGTTTTTTCCCGTAAATTGGCCTTGCGAACGGCGGAAGCGCCCCGCATCCGGCTCTGCGGTTGGTGTAGGCCGACACAAGTTGGTTGGCTAGCCCCCACACGAATCCCAGACCCGCCTGGGGTCTTCCGGCGGACCGCAAATTTTTTGAAGGAGGAGAAATCCCAAATGAAGAAGTTCCTTTCTCTGGTGCTTGCTCTGGTGATGACCATGTCTCTGGTCACTGTCAGCGCGGGCGCCAAGGACTTCACGGACGACAGCGAGATCACCTACAAAGAAGCTGTGGATGTGATCTCTGCCCTGGGTGTTGTCGACGGTTATTCCGACGGCGACTTCCGTCCCGATGATGTCCTGACCCGTGGCGCGGCCGCCAAGATCATCTGCAACCTGATCCTGGGCCCCACCACCGCCTCCGCGCTCAGCGCAGGCACCGCTCCCTTTAAGGATGTTCCCGTAACCAACACCTTCGCGGGCTACATCACCTACTGCTCTCAGCAGGGTATCATCAGCGGCTATGCTGACGGCACCTTCCGTCCCACCGGCACCCTGAGCGGCAACGCGTTCATGAAGATGCTGCTGGGCGCTCTGGGCTATGACAGCTCCATCGAGGGCTACACCGGCGCCAACTGGCAGGTCAGCGTCATCAAGCAGGCCAGTGGCATCGGTCTGGACGATGGCAACGACGAGTTCGTGGGCTCCCAGGCTGTGACCCGTCAGGAGGCCGCCCTGTACGCCTTCAACATGCTGCAGGCCACCATGGTCGAGTATGACAAGAAGGACACCATCGTTGTGGGCGACATCACCATCAACACCACTTCCACCCGCAAGGACGTGGAAAACAATACCAACACCGACGGCAACATCGATGGCGAGCGCAACGGCGACGGCCTGATGCAGTTCGGCGAGAAGTATTTCAAGGACCTGGAGAAGGAGGATGCCACCGACATCTTCGGCCATCCCTCCAGCAAGTGGGTCTATGATGGCGACGATGTGGGCACCTATGCCAACGAGGCTGACGCCACTTATGTGGTGGAGGACGACGATATGGACGTCGGCCAGGTGGTCACCAGCTCCAGCTACATGAATTACAGCAGCTCCGAAGCCAAGGATGCCAAGTACTTCCTGAACGGCGATGACAATGAGGTGAAGTCCTCTGAGCTGGTTGCCGTGGGCGATATCGTCGAGGCTTACGAGAATGACAACGGCGATGTGGAGACCGTTGTGGTTTCCCGCTACACTGTTGCCAAGATCGACAAGGTCGATACCGACGTCAGCACCGCTGAGAGCCGCAACGGCGCCTCCGAGGTCCTGACCCTCACCGATCTGGACGGCGACAACAGCAACGACTACTACGACAAGTACGACGATGCCGAGAAGACCCTGCGGGGCTATGCCTCCTCCTATGACGAGGGCACTGTCCTGGCCGTGGCCTTCCGCGACGGCAAGTTCGGCGATGAAGTCCTGGCTTCTTACGAGGCCGAGGCTGTCACCGGCGAAGTCACCGCTTTCCGTGAGGACGAGACCGTCACCATGGACGGCACCAAGTATGAGTTTGCCCGCAACGAGAACGGCACCGCTGGTTTCGTGGACGGCATCACCAGCAACTTCGACTTCGACAAGGAATACACCATCTACCTGACCGCCGACGGCTATGTCATCGGTGTGGAGGGCGCCGCTGGTGCGGACCTGTCTGACGTGTACTATGTGGCTGGCGTTTACTGCGAGGAGAGCCGTTACAATGCCGAAAAGTTTACCTGGTACGCCCAGGCCGTGTCCCTGGCGGATGGTTCTGCCTCTGACATCGAGCTGGATGAAACTAATGCGGACAATGCACTGAAGTCTATCATTGATGATGCGAGTAAGGATGCGTTTACTGATGTCAAGGGCCTGTATACCTTTGATGATGACATTGCCACTGCTTGGGACGGGGACAGAGACTATACCGTCTATGGCATCGATGAGGATGATGGTTTGGACACCAATCTGAAGAATGCTCTGGCTATGGACGACACCAAGTTCTCCACCACCGGCGGTAGCAGCAAGACCTTCTATGTGGACGAGAACACTCAGTACCTCGGCGTGGATGATTATGCCGATGATATCGACACCGTCTATGCCATGGGCGGCATGAAGGCCGGCACCTCTGGTCATGTCATCGTGATTGCTGACCAGGATGAGGACCGCGATGCTCTGTATGTGATTCTGGTTGACAGCAGCGCTTCCGTTGGCTCCGCCGACATCCTGTACGCCGCCGGCAGCAGCACCGACAAGGTGGGCACCGACAAGTACGTCCGCGAGTTCTGGTCCATGGAGGACAACACCAGCGAGGACATCACCATCGATGAAAAGCTAGGTGAAAAAGGCTTCTATGAGGTGGACAGCATCGACGAGGACGGTGTCTACACGCTGAAGGACTATTCTAAGTCTGAGAGCGACAATATCATTGATGAGGATTCCGACGGTATTACCGCAGTGGGTCTGGCGCTGGACAACACGGACCAGATCTATCGCAACGCTCTGAGCGGCACCATCGGTAGCGTCAAGTTCGACGATGTCAGCATCGCCAACGCCACCATCATCGACGGCCGCAGCCGTGCTGACCGGAACGACTCCGTGTATGACCGCGAGATCAACAGCATCTCCCGTCTGGAGGCCGCTCTGGATGCCGTGAGAGACGAGGACCTGAAGGATCAGGGCACTGTGGAGATCGACCTGTATGTGAAGGACGGCGAGATCACCTTCATCTGCGTCACCGATGTGGGCGGCGTTGCCAAAGACGACGGTGAGCAGGGAAGCAGCGAGCTGGACCTGACCGGTGTGGAGAATTTCGCCTGCAACAACAATATCGTTACTGTTGACCTGGTCGGCACCGGAAAGATTCCCGCTAACTATCCTGTTACTGTGACTCTGATGAAGGCCAACAGCACCGAGGGCGATGCGGAAGTCGGCTCCAAGGAGCATGTAAACGAGACTGCCTATGAGGTTAATGATTGGAACAACCTGGGACAAATCGCGATCCAGGAAAGTGGTAATTACTATGTAATTATCACCATCGAAAATGAAGACGGCAGAGTTGTGGATGAGTTCACTTCCAACACTGTCCGCTTCGTCTACACTGCCCAGCCGTAAGGCAAATAGTTTCTTTCAAGTAACTTGTTGCGCAAGAAAGCCCCCGCTCGTAAGAGCGGGGGCTTTCCCTGTTTCCATCACATCCAGGCCAGTAGTGCTGAACAACGTCGGCATCGTTCCCCCCTGACTGGCCGGTGCCTCGTGATTGATGAAAAATCCGTCATCCTCCAGCCCCGCGTATTGGCCCGCAGCTTTCAAAAAGGTCTCTCCAGGAGTTGAAGGAGATCCTGTCTGCTCAGATAACTTTTCCCTCTTCCCCATGGGCGCCGGTCTTCCGGCGCTCATTTTTTTGTAAAATACAGCCAGATTCAAGACAAAAGTAAAAAAATATATTATGATAGATTGAAAGGGGGTTCCAAATTCTGGAAGACAGGCTGCGCAGCTTCCCCACGCAATGGAAGATGTCGAATTTTCTGAGAGATGTCGTTTTTTCAGGCTTTGCTGTTTTTCGTCGTACAATCTTCTCATCGCAAATTTCGAGGAGGTGCTCTCCATGGACACGATCATCCGGGAAACGCTGCGCCCCTTTGGCATTACGCGCAATTACCGCGGTTACCCGCAGACGGTCCGCGCCATTGCTCTGGTCCTGGAAGACGAATCCCGCCTGCTCAATGTCACCGAAGAGATCTATGAAGTCGTGGCCCTGCAGACCCGGTGCCATCCCTCCAACGTGGAGCGGAACATCCGGACTGTCGTTCTCTGCGCGTGGCATACAAACCGACCGCTTCTGGTCAAAATGGCGGGATTTACGCTGACGGCTCCGCCCCGCGCCTCCCAGTTTATTGATATCATTGCCTCCTACATCCAGCGGGAAGTTTTGAGTGACCCCAGCCGCCGTGTGCTGATCTGATGCCCCTCGCCTGTCTGTTCCGGGATTTGGTACCGACGGCCCATCTGCGGCTCCCCGTGCGGCAGGGATTCCCGCGTCTGCTGATGCAGCGGAATTCCTGCTCTGCGCTGGCGGAAGTGCCGCCGCGGCGGCCTGCCGGAACAGCCGGCAAATCGCCCGCTCCCCTCTCCCCGGCCAACGAATCCGGCACAGGCGGCCGCCCCATTCCGCGGGGCGGCCGCCTGTCAGTCTCTCACTCTATTTCTGGCCGGTGATCAGCGCCAGCCGGGTCTCCACGGTGTCCAGCTGCTTCTTCACATTGCCCACGATATCCGCACCCACGATGTTTCCCTCGCCGTCCACGATATATGTAGTGGGATAGGTGGAAATATCCGCAACGAAGTCCTTGTAGAAATCGCCCTCCGGATCCGGAGAGATATTGTGATAGGTCACGCCCTTTTCCTTCAAAATCTCCCGGGCCGTGTCCAGCTGCTCCCGGCTCTCGCCGGAGTCGGTACCCACACCGATGAGGTTGATGTTTCGCTCTTTGAAATCCTGATACAGCTCCTCCAGTTCAGGCATCTCGGCGATGCAGGAACCGCAGCCATTGTTCCAGAAATTGACGATGGTGGCGTCATAGTCGGCGAAAATGTCGCTGGAGATCTCATCGCCCGCAATGTCCACCTCGGAAAATTCCGGGAAAGGTGTCTTGGACACCAGGGCGTCCTCTTCACCGGAGCTGCAGCCGGTCAATGCGGCGGTCATCAGTACCGCCGACAGCAATAGGATCAGAACACGTTTCATGTGGCAGTCTCCTTCTTCTCTTGTATTCTTTTGATCGAAAATACTCTGGTGATGGCCCCATGGGGGCAGGCAGCCGCACAGTCCCCGCAGCGGATGCACTCAGCATGGTTGGGCGTCCTGAACACATCCACATCCATTCTGCACGCACGACTGCACGCCCCGCAGGCGGTGCACCGGCCCGAGTCCACCTGCAGGCGGCAGATGGAAATTCTGTTGCACAGCCCGTAAAAGGCCCCCAGCGGGCACAGCCACTTGCAGAAAGGCCGGTAGAAAAACACCGCCAGCAGAGCTGTCCCCAGCAGGATGCAGCTCTTCCAGGTAAATAGTCCGCCCAGGCCGGCCCGGATGCCGGCATCGGCCAGCGCCAGCGGGATGCCGCCCTCCAGGATGCCGGCGGGGCAGATATACTTGCAGAAGAACGGGTCGCCCATTCCCACCTCGTTGACCACCGTCATAGGCAGGACAATGACGAAGAGCGCCAGAATCCCGTATTTCAGATAGGTCAAGATGCGGACCCTCCTGGTGCTGAACTTTTTTGCAGGGATTTTGTGAAGCAGCTCCTGGAACCATCCGAACGGGCACAGAAAGCCGCACACCACCCGCCCCAGCAGCGCGCCTGCGAAAATGAGGAATCCCACCACATACCATGCAAACTGGAACTTGGAGGAGCCGATCACCGCCTGAAGCGCCCCGATGGGGCACGAAGCTGCCGCGGCCGGACAGGAGTAGCAATTCAGCCCGGGGACGCAGACGGCCTTCAGGCCGGTCCTGGAGATCCTTCCATGCAGGAAGTTCATCAAAAAGGGGTTGGAAGCCAGCGCGGCCCCCAGCTGGATCTTCCAGCGATGCTTGTTTTCAGCCAATGCCCACACACTCCAAACACAGGTTGACGCCCTTGTGCAGGACCATGTCCGCTTCCCCGCGCCACAGCCCCAGTCCAATCATCAGCAGGGCGGCTGCCAGACAACAGAACGTGATCTTTCTCATATCAGCCCATAGCCGCCATAGCGGCGCCGCCCTCTGCCGCCGTCCCAGACTGGAACGCGGCGTTCCGGCTCATCTCCACAAAGGCGGCCGCGGACGCAGGCAGCTCCTCTGCGTCCACGGCGGAATACCATGCAGAGAGGAATGCTCCGTTCACATACCAGGAGGCGACGTTTGGCATCTCCCCGTCCTCCACCATGCTTCTGTTGCTGCCCACAGCTGCTGCCAGAGAGTCGTTGTAGAGGATGACGGGGAAGGGTGCATCGGCAAACATCTCGCTGCCGGTTCCGCTTTTGGTGCAAACCAGGATTTCCGCCCCATTCTCCGCAACGCCCCCATATCCCTCCGCCAGTGCGTTATAGAAGACCTGCGTCCCCTCCGCTTCCGGATCCAGGAAGGCAAAGAACACCACATCCCCCAGCTGTTCCCGGGTAAACGCCTCTCCGGACAGGGTGGTCGTGGCAAAGTCGCCCACCATGTTGCTCTCTGTTTTGCTGGCGGCGGGAACGCTGTTCTCCTCATAATAGGCATCCACCCACGCCTGATCGACCCAGCCCTTATCCAGGGCGTCCTCGATGGTAAGCGTACCAGCCTCGATGGATTGTTCCACGTCCTCCTGACTGGGCCGCTTCTCTCCGCAGGCCGCCAGGGACAGGGCCATGGCAGCGGCCAGACCCAGCACGGCCAGCTTCCGTTTGTTCTTGCATCGCTTCATAAAAAACCTCCTTGCCGCACCTGCGGCGGATTTTGGACAGGAGGCATTGTAGCATGGAAAACGTAAATTTCCTGTCAAGGCGGTCTTGATGGAAATTTTATCTGGATGTGCTATAATAGCCGCACATGGAAAAGGGCGGTGAGTGGGATGCGGATTTTGGTGGTGGAGGATGAGCGTCTCCTGTGCGACGGGATCGCGGAGGATCTGAGACTGGAAAAATACACGGTGGATTGCTGCTACGATGGTCCGGCGGCCTGTGAGCGGCTGTTTGTGGAACCCTATGATCTGGTGGTCCTGGATCTGAACCTGCCAGGCATGGATGGGCTGGAGCTGCTCCGGCACATCCGGACGGAACAGCCGGAGCTGCGGGTGCTGATTCTTTCCGCCCGGTCACAGCTCTCAGACAAGGTGGCAGGGCTGGATCTGGGCGCGGACGATTACCTGACCAAGCCGTTCGCCCTGGAGGAATTGGAGGCCCGGGTGCGGACGCTGCTGCGCCGGGAATTTCGTCAGCGGGAGTCCCTTGTACAGGTGGGCGCGCTGACCCTAAACACCGTGACCCGGGAGGTCTCCGGCCGTGGGGAACCCCTTCCCCTGACGCCCCGGGAATTTGCCATCCTGGAGCATCTGATGCTTCACCGGGGATGCTGGATCAGCCAGGAGGAGCTGATGGAGCATATCTGGGAGGCGGATGCCAACCCCTTCAGCAACGCCGTGCGGATGCACATCTCCTCGCTCCGGAAAAAACTGCGGAAGCGGCTGGGCCATGATCCGATCCAGACCAAGGTAGGTCGGGGCTATCGCCTGGCCGGAGAGGAGACGGCATGAGGAAACCGATGTCCCTGCGCCTGCGGGTCACTCTGCTCTGCGCAGCCCTGCTGACGCTCTGCTGCCTCCTGCTCACTGTGACTAACAATTTTTCGGCCATCCGGATGGCCGACGCCATTCAGGCGGTGCCGCTTCTTCCGGCGCAGCGCGCAGAGCTGGAAGACAGTGTCAGCCTGCCCATGGCGGAACTGCATATCAGCGATACGATCCAGCAGGCTCAGGGGGCGTTCCACATGCAGAGCCTGCTGGCCATGGTTGCCATCCTGGCGTTGGGCCTGTTCCTCATATACCGGCTGGTTGGAAAAGCCCTTGCTCCGTTGGACACACTCACTTGCCGGATCCGGGAGCGGACAGCTGCGGATCTGGCGCAGCCCGTTGAGATCCCCGACAGCGGGGATGAGGCGGCCGCAGTGGCCCTGGCGTTCAATCAGATGTCCCAGCGGCTGAACCAGGTCTTCGTCATGCAGAGGAACTTCTCCCGCAACGCGGCCCATGAATTCCGCACACCGCTGGCAGTCCTAAAGACCCGAATCGGCCTGTTCCGCAAAAAGCAGGACTTCCGCCCCCAGGCCACACTGGAGCTGCTCCAGATCGTCGAGGGGGAGGTGGACCGCTTGTCCGCCATGGTGAGCGAACTCTTGGAGCTGACCAATCTGGAGCGGGCATCCCGCGGAGAGCGGCTCTCCTCCGGCCAGCTGATCCGGAGCGCCGCGGACCAGGCCGCCCCCCAGGCGGAAGCGCGGAGCATCACCATTTTGGTGGATGCCGCGCCCTGTACCCTGGCCGGAAATGCAGAGCTGCTCCGGCAGGCGGTATGCAATCTGGTGGAAAATGCCGTCAAGTACAGCCCGGCCGGCAGCGTTGTACACATCGCGGGCCACCGGGATGGGGAATGGTTCCAAATCGTGGTTGCCGACCAGGGACCCGGCATCCCGGAATCGCTCCGCCAGCGGATTTTCGAGCCCTTTTTCCGGGTGGATGATTCCCGCTCCCGACAGCTGGGCGGTGCCGGACTTGGACTGGCACTGGTGCGGGCCATCGCGGAGTTCCACGGCGGCGCTGTTTATGTGGAAAAATCCCGGGGAGCGGGAAGCCGATTCGTCCTGAAGCTGCCATGCGAACAGGATCCTCCGCCGGATTGAGATACAAACTGACGTCTTTTGTCAGACGGGATCGGCGGAAACGCCTCGCGGCAGTTATTTTCATGCCCCTGGCTGTGGGCAAGCTGCCTTTCCGTGCGCCGCCCCCTGGGGCTCAGCTTTTGGGCGGAAGACGCTCTGCGGAGGGAACCGCCGTCCGGAAGCCTGCCACCGACACGTGGCGGGGCAGTCTGCGTACAACGTTTGAAGATATCAGCGTCTCTGCAAACGCGATTCCCGTTGCCTCTCCATACAGCCCTGTAATCTGTGCGCCACTTACAGCAGGAAAGCACCTGAAATCTAAAGATTTCAGGTGCTTTTTGCTTCTCAACGGACAGTGCGCATCTGTTTTGGGCTTCGCACATCAAGTTTCCTGCGGATAGCAGCAGCGAAGCCCGCATGACGCCCGCATCTCTCCAGGAAAAATGTGCTTCCGGCACACGCAATTCTCCAATCGGCCTCTTAATAAATGCTGACAGTTCGGAAGGATGTACACCTCCAGATCCGTCAGTTGGTCTGCCGGGCTGTTTTCCCCGTGATGGGCTCCTGACTTATGATTGATGCGGCCCATGACGATCTTTGCCACGCCGCTGACCCTTGCGTATTCCGCGATCTGCACCGCAGGAGCCGTCCCGTACACCATGGAAATCTGCGCTCCCTGCTGCTCCGCCAAGTGCAGATTGCAGCGCAGTTGCTTTATATTCCCTGTGGTAAAGAAATTTTGCAGGACCTGTTTGGTCTGGCGTTTCCGACAGACTTTTCCCACCCGAAGAAGCCTCTCCACATCCCGATGCTTGGTATGCCGGCACCCCTGGGTGTTGTTGTGCGCCGCTTCATCCACCAGGACAGTTGGAATCTGGTCAATATCAACCCTCCCGGAGTTGAGTGCCGCGGTATTCGTTTTTCTTATTCAGCAAGACCTCCCGTCCGTTCACCAGGGACAATGTATCCGGTCTTACATGCGGCTCCACATAGCCCACCACCAGATCAGCGCCCTCTTTCTACGCCTGATGCGCCGCTTACGACAGGGCATACGTTTTGCTCACGCCGGCCGCATAGCCAAAAAGGATTTTTAGCCTCCCCGGAGGGGCCTCCGCTTCCGGATCGTATGGGAAATTCGCGCATTCATTGTTTGTCCGTCCCCTATGTACTCACCCTCCCACAACTCGTCATAGAATCAATACCTTGTCCCGTTATCGTATCACGCGTAATACTACCAAACCGTGAATAATGGCGTCATGATCGGAAGATAGAATTGGGGCGCTCCCACCAGCAGGAAAACGAGCGCCAGAATCATTTGGCGCTCGTTTCATAACTGTGTGTATCGTCCCATCCCAAAATCCGTTTGGCCATCAGATAGATTCCCGGCTTGTAAAGGACCAAAACCACATCCAAGGCAGGACTCCGGCGTATAAAGTCCGTAATCGCTTGGCCGGCAATATAGATTGCTTCTTCTCGTGGGATGTGATATTCTCCCGAAAAAATAAGTGGAAACGCAATGCTTTTGCATCCGCTGGTCACTGCCCTTGTCATGGCGCGGCGGTAGCAGTCTGCCAGCAGTAACCGCTCTCGCTCCGCGCCTCCAAACCAGCCAGGTCCGGCCACGTGAATAATATAGCGGGCCGGCAGCCCAAAGGACGGCGTCATCACAGAATGTCCGATAGGACAATGGCCATGACGTCGGCAAGCCTCCTCCAGCTTCGCACTATCCGCTGCGGCGAAAATTGCCTCACAGATCCCCGGCGTACGCTTCAGTTCTGTGTTTGCAGCATTTACAATGGCATCCGTGGCAATATTTACAATATTTCCCATCCAAAGATGATACGGCATAGGCCTTCCTCCTTTACAGCAGAGCACCGCATACCAGATACCCCAAAGCGGAAATTCCGCTGGCACACAGCGCATACGGAATCTGAGACAACGCATGATCCATGTTCTCGATCTTACAGCAGCTGGATGTCAATACCGTGGCATCGGAATAGAAGCAGGCATGGCTGCCGAGCGTGGCGCCCGAGACAATCGCCCCCATGACCAGGAGCAGATTTGTGCCGATGCTCTCCGCCAGTGGCAGCAGGATTGGCGCAACGATGGCCGGAATCCCCCACACGCTGCCTGTACTGAAATTCAGGATCGCCACCACCAGAAATGTCACCAGAGGGAAGATCACGGCATTGACATGGGGCTGCACCAGGGTAATGATGTAATCGGCAATCCCGATATCGGTCATTGCCTCCTGCATAACAAACGCAAAGAAGATGATGGCCACCGTGGGAATCATGTTGCAAAAGCCGTGCATCGCCAGATCACAGAACCTGGAAAAGCTCATTTTGCCTCTGGGAATATAGAGCACAAAGCACACTGCAATCGCAGCAACCACGGCCAGAAACAGCTCTCCGGAAATGATTGCCAAGATAATCAACACGCCCACCGGCAGGATAAAGTCCATGAGGCTGCCCTGTGTCTGAAATTCCGACTCATCCTCCTCGTTGAGCGGTGCGCTCTCCGGCGAATAGACCTTGCCGGTCTCCTGAAGGCGGCGGTAAGCGGTCCGCATCCGCCCCAGCTTGGGAACAACGCCAACGATAAACAGCGGCACGATGATAACCGCTGCGATGGCGTAAAAGGCAAAGGGGATCACGTGATAGAATGTCTCTATCGCCGTTCCATAGCCCAGCTCCGCAATCCCCGGCTGCGTGAAAAATAGCCCGGAAAAGAAGATTGCCCAGGTAGAGAACGGCAGAATGGCACACACCGGCGCGCCGGTGGAATCGATGATGTAAGACAGGGCCTCCCGGGGCACACGGCGTTGGTCGGTCAGTTTTTTCATGCAGGTGCTCAGTGTCATGATATTCAAATAGTCATCCACAAAAATAAGAATCCCCATGATCCAGGTGACCATCATGGTGGACCTTGGCCCCCGGCAGAGCTTTCCAAGCGCCCTTGTAAATCCCAGTGTTCCATGGGATTCTCCCAACAGCGTAATGAGGCTGCCGAACAACGCGCACACCAAAAAGACCCATTGGTGCGAATAATCTGTCGCCACGCGGAAAAAAGCATCCATCCAGTCGGTGGCGATGTGAGACAGTGCATACACTCCCTCGGACGGGATCCGTGCAGCGCTGGTAATCACATAGGTCAGCAGAGTTCCAAAGATCAACGGTTCCAGAGTCCGCTTTGTTTTCAGCGCAAAGGCAATGACGAACAGGACAGGGATCAGTGTCCATATTCCATATTCCATGAGTACAACCTCGTTTCTACCACAGTCGCATTTATTGGAGTGCTTCTGGTGCCCGCTAAAGTCATAATAGAGCACTTCCGATGAAGATAGTGTTAGTTTCCCGGCTCTGGGATAAGGAATATATTAAGAACACCATTTGATTAACACCATTTGATTGAAATGACAAAATGATAGGCCGGCATTCCAGTCGATGGAATGCCGGCCTCTACTGTACAGCGGATATTCCTTTCCGGGCATTTTCTGAGTCCGGAATGTCCCCTGCGCAATTCATCAGCTGCCAGTTTATTTGCCACGCTCCAGATAGTCTGCCGCAAACTGCGCATACAGTGCGGCCCCCCTCTGCAGCACCGGCTCATGGACTGTATAGCGGTCGTTGTGGTTCCCCACCGTCATACCGAGTTCCTCATTTCTCGTTCCAAGAAAACCGAACACCGCTGGAATCTTATCGGCAAAGAAAGCAAAATCCTCACTGCCCATCATCTGGGGAAGTTCTTTCAAACACGCTTCCCCATAGAGTTTCACAGCTGCGTCATGGGCGATTTTATTCAACTCTTCATCATCGTTATAAAGAGAGTTTGCATAGTAATCATATTCAACCGTGGCAGTCGCGCCAAAAGCCTTGGCTGTGTTTTCAGCAATCCGCCGCAGCCCCTCTTCAATCTTCATACGGAATTCTGCGTTATAAGTCCGGGTGGTTCCAAACAGTTCCGCATGGTTTGCAATAATATTATACCGCTGTCCGGCGTGCATCTCTCCGATATTTACTACCAGCGGGTTTAAGGGGTCGTTCGTTCTGGAGACAAATGACTGGATATTGCTGACAATCGCTGCGGCAGCCAAAAGTGCGTCCACACCCAGATGCGGCTGTGTCCCATGGGCGGAAACGCCATCTACCTTGATTACAAAGTTATCCACACTGGCCATGCGGGGCCCCGCCTGCACATTGATGTATGGCTCCTCCAGTGTCGCCCACACGTGCTGGCCCATAATGGCATCCACGCCATCAAGGATACCCGCTTCAACATAGTATTCCGCACCGTGGCAGGTCTCCTCCGCAGCCTGGAAAATCAGTTTGACGTTGCCTTGCAATTCGTCTTTCGTCTCCATCAGCATCTTTGCCGCACCGAGAAGCATGGAGATATGGCAGTCATGGCCGCAGGCATGCATGACGCCCTTATTTCGGCTTGCAAAGGGCAGGCCTGTCTTTTCCTCTACCGGCAAGGCATCAATATCCGCCCGGAGAGCCACAGTTCTGCACGCCTTTTCGGCCTTTCCCCCCCGCAGCATCGCACATAATCCGGTATGGTCCGGGAAGCGTTGGATCTCGGTATAGCCCATTTTCTGAAGCTCTGCCGCAATATGCTCTGTGGTCTGGACTTCCTCGAGGCTCAGTTCCGGGTTCTGGTGGCACCATCTGCGCTGTTCCACAATGTAATCCAATGCCTGTTCAGCCAGTTCTTTATAGTTCATAACAGTCCTCCTATTTCTGAAGAAGCATCTCCAAAATCAAATCATCACATTTAGAGGAACCCTCATTCCCAAGCCGCACGAAATTTCTGATCGTTTCTTCCGGGTCTGTTTCTACAATTCCATCTGTCGCTTTCACGCTTTCACTCCGAAGGGCCATAGCGGCACATTGGAAGGCGGCAAAGACACAGGTGCTGATCTTCAAGGCGCAGTCTGCCTTGGCACCGTCACAGAGCATTCCGCTCACATTCCCAAACATATTGTTTACAGCAAATCCGATCTGCTCCAGCGTGCCTCCTTGTAGATACACCAAGCCGCAGGCTGCGGCGGCAGCGGCAATGGTCGCCCCGCAGAGCCCGGAGAGCGGTCCGAAATCCGCGTGGATATGAATCGCCATCAGGTTGCTCAGCGTGACAGCGCGAAACGTTCTCTCTTCATCAATACCAAGACTCTTCGCGGCAGACAAGATGGGAACTGTTGCGGTAATGCCCTGATTGCCGGATCCGGAATTTGTGATGACCGGGGCATTGGCTCCCGCCATTCTGGCGTCCACCCCGCTGGCAGTCATGGCTACGGCATCCATGACAACATCGTGCCCCATCAGCCCCGCTTCCTGATTGTTCCGGATACCATGGCCGATATTCAGTCCGTAATCACCCGCTGCGCCCAGCTGCGCGATATGCCCATTGACTTCGATGGCCTCTTGGATCATGTGTAAATCATCCTGTCGGCGATCCATCGTCTCCACAAATTCATAGATCGTCCGGATATTCAGCGTCCTGCTGATCTGCTCCGGCGTGATATCCGTTTCCATCGTCTGCCCGGGCAGCTCACAGCCCACCCTCTGGTGGTCCCGCTCCACAAGGATCACATTGGTATGCGCTCCCTTAATAATGGCGCGGGACTGGTGTTCTTTATTCACCAGTTCAACTTCCACATACAGCTTGTCCGGATCAAACGCCCTTCTCACGTCCACATATCCATTTTCCACAAGATGGGCCGCTCTTTCAATGTCTTCCGGGCGGGCGTCATCCACAACCCGGAGCTGGCGGTCCACCGCCCCGCACACAGCACCCAAAGCAGCCGCATAATTTATTCCAGTATAGTTCGTTCCGGGTATCCCCGCAGACATCGCGTTCTTGATGATATTCGCGCTGGCCCTGACCTTGATATGCTCCAGCTCTCCATCCAACTGCTCTCGGGCAATGGCGGCTGTCAGCGCAATCGCGGCAGGCTCTGTGCAGCCGGTGGCCAGCATCATCTCATGATTCAATATTTGACAAATCAGTTTCCGATTCATAGCGATACGCTCCTATTCTATGATCCCAACCAACATTTGATTCTACAAAAGCGGAACACTTCGTGTCCCGCTTTTGTAGATGATATGGCCTTTACAATCAGAACATTTTGGCAAATACGCTTGCAATGATAACGGACGTGATCGTCACAGTGGTAAAGCCGCCGACAATCATGGGCGGGAACATCTTGCTCATCAGATATTCCTTTTCCTCCGGGGTCTCCGCCAGAGCGTTGCAGGTGTTTTCAGTGATAATTGCATTGGGCGGGAACCCATACAGGGCAGTCAATGCGGTGGCAAAGGCCAGCAGGAACGGGATCTTCAGTATTTTTGCGCTGACGAAGCACAATACCGCCATGCCAGCAACACCGACAACAATCAGAATGACCATCGGCCCGATGATGCTGCCCAGCATCTGGGGCGTGCAATCCTTCAGGCCGTCAAAGATATACATCATCAGAGCGAACATGACAATGCCATAGGAATTGCTTTTATTCAGTGCGTTCTCATCCAGAAAACCAATGCTGGTGAAAATAATGCCCAGAACCAGCGCATACACAGCGCCGCTGATCGTCATGTTCAGGCCGGGGATGACAACTCTTCCCAGCTGTGTGGCCAGCCAGGCCACGAATCCCAGCTTGCCCAGCATCACCACAACAGAATTCCACTTGGCAGGCGTGGGGGGCAGCAGTTTCTTGCGCGGACTCTCGGTGGTTTCCAGCTTTCCGTTGACTGCATCTACCGCATTTGAAACGCCGGCAACCGACACACCGCCGTTCCGGTATTCTTTCAGGAGCTTTTTGCCCTCCAGCTGGAGGCAGACCGCCGTAAGCGGATACCCCGCGAACCCCTGGACGCAGTACATGGCGATAGCAAACACAGCCGCTTCCTTGAGGCCGGCAGCATTGGCCGCCTCCATCATCGTCGTTGCAGCCACGATGCCTCCGGTGAGAGGAGGCAGTCCCGCGACAACAAAGCTGCGGTCCATGAGCAGGGGGCAGACGAACAGTGCCAGGACGCACATACCCGCAAGTCCCGCAAGGCAGACCACAATGGTCTTCCACTGCTCCAGCAGCTGCTTGATGCTGATCACGGTGCCCATGTGCGTAATCAGCAGATAGATACCGATTGTGCTGCCAAAGGGAATCAGTACGGCGTCGCTGATCAGCGTAGTGGGAAGGACTGTCCAGTAGCCCACCAGAATGATAGCGGCAGTTACGAATACCGATGGAATCCATGCTTTTGTTGCCGTGGAAACGACCTCGCCAATGATGTACACTGCAGCGCAGAGCACAAACGCTAGTGCAAAGTTATACATGTCTTTTCCCCCTCTTTACTTATTCAGCACATATTTCGGCGGCAGAACTGCCTCCTTTCATGGTTTTGCATTCTCCCACCCAATATGAGTCTGACCAATTACTGTGCGTTGAAATCCATTGCCACCTGCGCATAGAGCATGGCGCCCTTCAAAAGCTGTGCCTCATCCACGCAGAAATTGCCGGAATGGTTTGGCCAAACGGCTCCGCAGGCCTCGTTTCCGGTTCCCAGCAGTGCGATTGCTCCCGGCACCCTCTGCATGAAGTAGGAGAAGTCTTCGCCGCCGGTGGTAGCCGGATTGGATGCGAGGCAATTCTCACCCAGGACAGCAACCGCGGATTTTTGGGCGATGGAAACCACCGCCTCATCATTGACAGTGGGCGGCACGATGCGCAGGTACTCCAGCTCTGCCTCAGCGCGGTAAGCCTCGGCTGTGCCTTTGATAACTCTTTCCATCCGTTCCTCAAAGGTTTCCCACACCTCATTGCTGAAGCAGCGGGTGGTTCCTGTCATATAGCTGTTCTCCGCCACTACATTCCAACGGGTGCCCGCCTGGATCGTCCCTACGGTAACGACCGCCGGGTCCATAGGCGAGATCTCCCGGCTGACGACGGACTGCAGGTTATTGATGATGGCAGCCGTTACAACAGCTGCGTCCACACCCCGCTCCGGCTGTGCGCCGTGGCACCCCTTTCCCTTCACAGTGATATGGAATTCGTCTGCCGACGCCATCCGGGGGCCGGCTTCCAGAGAAACCATGCCGGACTTCACATCTGTCCACACATGAATGGCAAAACATGCGTCCACGCCGTCCAAAGCGCCCTGCTCAACCATGGACTTGGCACCCAGAGCTACCTCCTCCGCAGGCTGGAAAGCCAGTTTTACCGTGCCGCACAGTTCTTCTTTCATGTCATGAAGGATGCGGGTGGCGGTCAGGAGCATTGCAATATGGCAGTCATGGCCGCAGGCATGCATAATGCCCTCGTTTTTGCTCGCATAAGGCGCCCCGGTGGTTTCCTGGACCGTCAAGGCATCCATATCTCCGCGAAGCAAAATGGTCTTGCCGGGCTTTGCGCCTTGAATGGTGACCAGCACACCCGTCTCCAGCCCACAGGGCCGCCAGGAAACGCCTATCTCGTCCAGCGCCTCTTTGATTGCCTTGCTGGTGTGATATTCCTTGGTGCTGACTTCAGGATGCTGATGGAAATAGCGGCGCTTTTCGATCAGATACTCTCCGTATTGGGCGGCGACCTCTTGCACATTCATAACAATTCTCCTTTTCTCGCGAATTTTTTCGCTTTAAATGGTTAAATCATTTTGAACTTTCCAAATCTGATTACTTCAGGAATTCCAGAGCAATAGAAACCAAGGTCCTGATGCCTGCCGGCATAACATCCTCCCGAACCGCACACTTGGGATTGTGCAGGGGCGCCAGCTCTCCCTCGTGTCCTGCATAAAGCATCAGATAGGCGCTGGGGATACCACCCAGCTTTCCATAGAAGCTGAAATCCTCACTGAAAGGCATTGGATCGGGCATGGGGACCACCGCGTCCTCACCCAATTCCTTTCGGACCGCGTCAGCGGCAAGATCCATCAGCTCTTTGTCATTGAAAGCGCTGGGATATCCGTCGGCATAGTGAATATGTACTGTATTTCCGGAGGCGGCCTCGATACCTTTTGCAATTGCCTGGACCTGTTCCTTAATCACGCTTCGCACACTTTCCGAATACGCTCTGGTCACGCCGCCAAACTTGACCTCCGCCGGGATCACATTGGGCGCGTCGCCGCCATGGATGCTCCCCAGGGAGAACACTGCCATCTCCATAGGGTCCACCCGGCGGGCGACGATCTGCTGCATCATCACGATCATCTGGGCGGCAGCCAGCACGGGGTCCGTTGTATTCTGCGGCTGAGAGCCATGTCCCCCTCTGCCGGAGACGGTGAAGTCGAACAGGTCCACGGAAGTTGTTATGGGCCCGATGTGGAACCCCACCTGTCCTGCCCGGTGAGCGTCCGGCAGCACATGCATTCCATAGATCGCGTCCACATGGGGGGTTTCCAGCACGCCTTTTTCCACAAGCTCCTTGGCGCCGCCAGGTAATGTATCTTCGCTATGCTGGAATATCAGCTTGACACAGCCCGCAAAACGCTCTCTCATTCCGCACAGGATCTTGGCCGCGCCCAGCATCATGGATGCATGCATATCGTGGCCGCAGGCGTGCATAATCCCCGGATTCTCACTGGTATACGGCAGTCCGGTTTCCTCCTGCACGGGCAATGCGTCGATATCGCAGCGCAGTGCCACGCAACGGCCCGGGCCTCTGGCTCCATGGATCAACGCTACAACGGCGGTTGGTACAGGCCGTTCGATTGCATCAACCCCGTATTCCTCCAGCTTCTTTCGAATCAGGGCCGATGTCCTTACCTCGTTTCTTCCAATCTCAGGATGGCGGTGAATATCCCTGCGAATCTCTACCATCTCCGGGAAATATTCCTCCGCTCTTTCTTTTATCGTACTCGTCTCAAATTTCCTCCTTCCTGCATGGCTTCCGGAAGCCATTGTTTGTTCAGCATGGTTTCTATGTTTGCTTCGCAAACATAGAAACAGGGATCCCTGTTTCCGACAATACGATATTGCTTTAACTATACTTTATCTATAATAATCCTAAACCACAAAGTATATCAAGTCAATATTTTTCTCCTGACTTTTCCTGACTCCAGCATTCTGAGCACTTCCTTGTTAGAGTCGGAGACCCTTTTCCGGGTCTTGTTGAACGCATCATGCTTTTTGTCTGCCTTGACGACGGCCGCTTGTCTGGAGGTGTGCCCTTATCCCAAAAATATCCTATATCCTATCGGCGGAAAGCCAGAAGCGCACTGACACAGGCGGCAAATTTCCACATGGCGAAGGTGCTCTGACGCCCGATCAGATACTCAATGCAGAATGTAGTTGCAATATCCGCTCATCGTACGTCCATCCAGCGCACGTTTCCAGGCGGTCAGGCCCATTGGTCTTGCTGCGGTCTGCATTGGTGCAAATGATCTCTGCCCCACCGCGCCCTGTGACGGCGTAAAAGCCCGCAGAACTTATTTTATACCACGGTATAGAAGTCCCGTACGGTGGCGCCCGGCACAGATGTCAATGATCTGCTGCCAGATACGGCGCTCACTGGTCCGAATGGAATTACCTCCGCTCCAGCGGTTTTGAAGGAGCCGATGCTGAAAGTAGTCCTACCCTGCCTGAGGCGTTCATCACCCAAGGCAAAGTTCTTGGTTCATCACTCTTTCAGTTCACTGGTGGCCCAAATGCGGATGTGGGCGGCCCGCAGCGATGGTCCAGGTTGTAAAAGCGGGCTTCCCTCGTTTTGGTCTTTCTATCCATCGCTCCGTAGAGCGTGCTTGTTACATTTTTGCAACAACTTGGAGGCGCATTGCACATCTCAGTCATCATTCCCGCTGATATGGAAGTCATATATTGCATGACGAATACCTATACAGAAGAAAAGACTGCTCACGGCGTAGTGTCTGAAGTGGATGGACTTGGGACCTTCGAGGTCGTATTTGTAGATTTTTTGGCCGCTAGCTGTCTCAATACAATCGGCGACTAAGGGTGACCAGATTTCGGCCCCCCCTGCCTCTATCTGACGCAAACTCTTTGCTACTTCGTTTGACGCTTACGGTTTACCCAACAATGGGAAAGGGCGCGGCATCGCCACGCCCCTCTTTAGGGATTCAGACCACCTTTTTCCGCTTACCCCATTCCTTTACCATCCCGCAAAGGTCCGGTACAAAAATGTCACAATCTGCGCACGGGTGCAAGAAGCCGATGGAGAGAACGTAGTGGCACTGGTTCCACTGGTAATCCCATTTGCCACAGCCCAACGGACCGCTGACGAATAGTAATCCCCGATTTTTACATCATCAAAAGCGCTTCCTGTGCCAGACGCTGGAGAACCGGCATTCCGATACAGGAACATCACTGTCTGGCCACGTGTTATGATGGCATCCGGACTGAAGGTCGTGGAACTCGTTCCACTGGTGATCCCCTGCTCCACCGCCCACAATACAGCTTGGTAGTAATATGCGCCGGAATTTATATCCCGGAACGGGTTGACGCTGCTTCTGGGTGCCGGACTCCCGGCCGCCCGCCACAGAAAAGTCACCATCTGTGCCCGGGTGCATGCAGCATCCGGGCTGAAGGTCGTGGCGGTTGTTCCACTGGTAATCCCCGTATTCACAGCCCATTTGACGGCGTCAAAATAATAGGCGCTGGAACTGATATCCCGAAATGGAAGGTACCCGTCAATCGTGGGTGGCCCCCCTGCGGCGTAAACTTGAATCTCAACAACACCGGAAAATGTTGCTCCCCCGCTGCTTCTGCCGGTATAGTTGATGGAGACCATGCCGGTATAGCCAGGCACAGCCAAAAAAGATACTCCGTCCAGCAACCGGCTGCTGCCGGAGCGGTAATAGTTGGTGAAGCTGGTCACGGCGGACCCCTGTAAACCGCTGTATTGATCGTACAGTGTGCCGGATCGGGAGGCAGGCGGCGTAAACCGGACATAGCTGAGGCTGTCTCCTGTAATTTCACGGCAGGCTGTATTGAAGTCAGCAGCGTTAAAATGCACGCTCCCTCCGCTGACGGTATGATATTTCACGATTCCGTCTCCAGGGGTTCCCACAGAAATGCGGACGGAGCCTGTAAACCGGCTGCCATCAACGTCATAGCCGCTAAAGGGAATTGAAACTGTTCCGGTATAACCGCTTTTGGGAACAAACGTCACCTTGGACAGCTGCGGCGTACCGGAGCGGTAATAACTGGTGGACGAGGACACCCTGGAGCCGCCGGAGCTGCTGGTATAGTCGTAGTACAGCCCACCCCTGCTGGAGGCAGGCAGATCAAAGCTGAGGCGGCTCAGGCTGGCGCCATTGCTGCGCAGGCAAGCTTCATTAAAGTCTGCAGCCTCAAACTGCAGGGGCTTTCCGGCACCTGTGGAGTAATACACCGTACCGTCCTCATCCGCCAGCCGGATGATCACATTCCCGGTAAAGGATTCCCCCGCGGTATCATATCCAGTGTAGGAAATCGTCACTGTTCCACTGAAGCCATCCGCCGGCACAAAGGTGATCTGAGAGATTCTGGGGCTGGAATTCCGATAGTAACGGGTCGTATCGGAAACCCTGCCGCCGTAATCATTCTTGCTGGTGTAGTCGTAGTAGAGAGTCCCCTCCCGAGAGCTTGGCAGGTCAAAATAGACATAGTTCAGGCTTGTGCCCTGGACTTCCCGGCATACATCGTTGAAATCCGAGGAATCCAGCCGCACCTTCTCCCCAACGCCCGCCGTGTACTCCACATCTCCGCGACCGGTCCCGCTGGCACTGTACACGGTGATCGTCACCTTGCCGCTGTAACTGCCGCCGGCGCTATCCACACAGGTATAAGGGACCGTCACCGTACCTGTGTAGCTCTCTGCCGGGACAAAGGTGACGGCGTTCACACTGGGCGTGCTGGTGGTATAATACTTGGTGTTGCCATCCACTCGCTGGGAAAACTGCCCTGTGGAACTATACTGATAGTAAAGTGTGCCCCGGCTGGCGGAAGGCTGCTCAAACAAGATGTATTTCACAGAGCGGCCGGTCCGCGCCTGACAGATGGCCGTGAACTCTTCTGCCGTAAACTCCAACGGGCGGTTTGAGGCAGTGCTGTAAGAAACGTCACCCGCATTCTCCACCTCGACGCGGATGGTCCCGCTAAACGATTTTCCATTGGTTGCGTAGCCCATGTAAGAAATCACGGCAGTACCGCTGAAATCCGTGCGGGGCACAAAAGAGACCTCCGACAGGCTCATTTGGCTGGCGCCTGCCCGATAATAATATTTCTCTGTGCCGCCGACGCCGTGTCCATGGGCATCCGGGGAAACATAGCCATGATAGAGGATGCCCTGGCTGGTGGGTACCGACAGGCTGATCAAATAGTCCAGGCCCGCGCCGGTTTTCTCCCGGCTACGGCTGTTCAGCGTGGAGAGCAGGCCATCAAAGCCGCAAAACTGTCCGGACTGGACCGTGCAGTTAACCGCGTCGGCTACATCCTCCTCCACCACCACAGTACAGGAAGCTGCATAGCCGGTGCCATAGACGACAGCAGTAACAGTTGCGGTCCCGGGATAATGGCCTGTGATCCGCCCGGCCGCCGCGTCAGCCACCGAGGGATTGCTGCTGCTCCAAACCACATTTTTTCCGCTGGCCGCCCCATAACAGGGGAAACTGAGGCTCTCACTCTCATTCACCAACAGGGTCATGCTGGTTTTGGAAAGGGCGATGCCGGAGCACTCCACCTCGCGGGTGGCCGTAAAGCCCCCGTCCTCCGTTTTCGCGGTGATGACAGTCTTTCCAGGTGCGGCACCAGTGACCGTTCCATCCGCGTCTACTGACGCCACATCCGGATTGCTGCTGCTCCAAGAGACGGCCTGGTTGGTGGCGTCAGTTGGATAAACCACAGCTTCCAGCTGCAGTGTGTCGTTTTTTTCCACGGTGTTTAGCATGGCAGCCGTTGAGATTTCCACGCGGCTCACAGGAACCGCGGGTTCTGTTACCGTAATGGCACAGGTGGCCTGATGGGTGGCCCCGCCATCTGTAGTAATACTTGCAGTGATGGTGGCGGCGCCAGGCGCTTCCGCTGTGACCGTGCAGGCGGCCCCGCTTCCTTGAACCGCCGCAACCGCCGGATTGTTGCTTTTCCAAGAAATTCCGGCACTGGCCAGCATATCAGCCACATCGGCAGTCAGCGTCAGTGTGTCACCGATCTCCATCGCTGCCGCGGTGTAGTTAAGACTGATCTCTCCCTCCGCCATGGCCACCGGGACCGCCAGAGAGCATATCAGCACCAGGGCCAGCAAAAAGGCCTGGACGCGTTGTATGCAATTCTTTTTCATAAGTATGGCTTCTCCTTTGATACAGAGTTTGGGAGGGCGGGCGGAAACGCCCGCCCTCCCGCGGTTTGCTACTGCATGGAAAATCAGTTTCTGGTGGCGTCCCAGCCGGACGATCCGGGGGCAATCACAAATTGAGCAGTCCAATAGTTCCCCACCTTCACAACCTCAAGGTTCAGAACCAGGGTTCCATCTGCCGCGCCGCTATTTCCCGCGCTGTCGGAAATAGCGTCCGTGAGACGAATGCTATTGCCGGGGCCGATTCGCGTGAAGGAAAGCGTCAAAGAATTACACTGGTCTCTTCCCGATGTCGATTCTTTCACCTCTGCGTTATTGCTTTCCAGCAGAGTCTTGCTAGTCACGTATCCAGGGGGGACAGGAAGAGGCTTATTTGTGACGGGCGACCACTTGTCGACACTCTCCTTTAAGTACAGGTCCTCATCAAATGTGATGTAAACCGTTCCACGATAGGAATGCCTCCATGCATCCAGCTCACTTTCAAACACTTGGTTTCCCGGAGTCTCCGTGGTCAGTGACGTGACCATGGGATGCTGACCGTCCACCGCAGACAGGTAGGAATTGGAACGGAACGCATAACCGGAACCCAATGGACTCTTTCCTACCGCCACAATCCAATAGGAAGTGCCGACAGTCATATTCTTTGTAAAGTCATTGGTAAACGTCAGATTGTTGCTCTTGGTCAAGCTGACGCTTCCGTTGGCAGCAATGGTGGTGCCTGTCGTGCTGCTGTAGAGAACCGCATTGGTAACCTTGTCCTTTGCCACGCTGTCAGCGAAGAAGTCAAACACGGAGCCAATATCCCTGTTTCCGGTTCTCACCGATTGCCGCATCGCCTCCAAAAGCGTCAGATTTTCCCAGTTCTGATTCCAATAGTTGGCATATTCTTTGACAGCACCCTGATCCAGATAAGCACCCAGCTTTTCGTTAAAGGGTTCGCCCTCTTTGCCGGCCACCATCAGCATATAGTTGACGTCTGCCTCCCGGTCAGATTGAATCATGGCGCTGGGATTCATCAGGGTGATGGTCAATACCGGCCGGGTCACCACCTCCGTCTTGAAACGGAAGGCGTAGACGCCGGAGTAGGAATCCTGGGCTTCGCCCTTCAGAACGAAGTAGGCGATGTATTCCGTGTCGGCACTCAGTCCGTCCAGAGAAATGCGTGCTGTACCGGCTCTGTAGGTCCCGTACCCGGTCTTGTACTCCAGCCCTGCATATCTGGGGTTCATGATATCGTTGCTGCTGGGCATAGTGACGTGCTGGTCCGTCACCGGACTTCCGTCTGCTCCCAGCCCGCTCTCCGGCAGCTTCTTCCACATGTCTACGGTGTTGATTACATCTCCATCATACACTGTCTGGATCTTTCCCAACGGAGCGACTACATAGTAATAGGTCGTATTGCCGCGGCTGAGAATCACGTCAATGTTGACGCCCTCATCGCCGGGGTCAAAGAGGGGCGTGCCGCTGGCAAAGGTGGGTGCGGTGGTGTCCCGGAAAGTGTGGGTCACTGTGTACTCAGTGGGCACGCCGATCTCCTTCACACTGTAAATCCCCGCCTGCTGCTCCGCGTATCTCTCCGGGGTAAGCGACATCTGGGACATCTCCCGCAGAGCCACCTGCGTGCCGGCAATGGGAACCACCGTGATGCTCACAGGCTCGCTCCACTCGCCCGGGTCTGTGGAGTCATTCAGCTTTTTGATCACAATGCCGTATTCCCGGCTTTCCCCCATGAGATTCAACTGCTCAAAGTCGGGGTTGTTGGCAGGCCCCACCAACTGCTGGGCGATACTGACGCCGATTTTGGGTGTGTCCGGCATGGTCTGGATTTTTGCGGTCTTGCCAGCGCCGCCGACCTGCTTCCAGCTCCCGCTCTTGTCCTTGGCATAAAGCTCAAACTCAATAGAGGATTCGGACCAAAGCAGCAGATCCCACAAAGTCTCGTCACTGACACTGGCGGCGGTGGCCGGTGTGAGCTGGAAGGTCATGTCAAAAATGGTCGTGCCGCCATCTGGAGAAATTGCCGTACTCTGAGAGAAAATCAGTTGCGCGTCAATTGTGGTGAACTCCGGCAGCTTGGTCACACCCCGGATGCCCTCCATTCGATTGGCAGCGGCGGAAGTGTCCGCAATGCCCTGCAGCTCAAAGTAATAGGTGGCGCCGCTGGACAGATTCAGTCCACTCAGCCCGCTGTCCGTATTGTAGGGGAAGGTGATGATCATCTCCCCGCTGCCCGATGGGTCCATGGCAACGATAGCCTTGCGGTAATCAATCACCCAGTCCCCATCGGAGGGGGTGTCCGCGGTACGTTCTGCGGCCTTTTCCGGCTGGCCGCTGGCCGGTTTGTAATACAGGCTGATATGGGTTCTCAGGGCGTCAGCCAGGGCGTTCTCAGCCGCCGTTTTTTCGGGGCTTCCGGCACTGGCCTTTTGAACGTTGTTATACAGCTCCAGAAAATTGCTGGTGACCTGCTGGCCTCCCACGTCCTGAATGCCCTGCACGCTCTCTGAGAACACCAGCCTGATGGAAGTGTCCGGATAGGGCGTCGGGGCAGCCGGGTTGTCCGTTCCGTCATGGGTGAACTCCTGGGCAACCGTAGGTGACTCATTGTCCAAGGTGTTGATCTGCATGGGCGGGGTCAACTCCGCTGTGTAAACATTATAATTGCCCGCTCGGTCCTTGGCCACATAATACAGATCATATGCGGTCTGGGAGTCCAGCCCACTGACCGTAAACCGCACATCGGTGGCAGCCTTAGAAGCAGTGCTGCTGCCCTTTTTCAGCGCACCAGTGCCGGATTCCACCTGGATTTTAGCCACCAGTTCCTCCGGGTCATCAATGCCCAAGGCATAGAACTGCGTTCCCCGCTTGACTACAGCCCAGTAAAGCGTTCCCGGCTCATCCAGGGAATAGGTCAGCGTCACAGACCTGGCTGCCACATCCGTCACTGTCAGATGCTGAATCACCGGGGGCGTCTTGTCCAGTGTGGTCACCGTCAACTTCTTCACCGACGAGCTCCTCCCGTTGTCTGCATCGTTGAGCCACAGATACAGGTCATAGGTTGTCTCCTCCGCCAGGTACGAGGTATTGACCTTGGGGATCAGATACTGGGTGTTCTTTTTTACATCCACCACGCCGTAGCCCAGATTTCCAGTGACGGCGGCAGCCTTGAAGTCAGCGGCCGTGGGAGCTGCGGAGCCCTTTGGCAGCAACGCATAGTACAACTGGCAGTCCTTTGTGGGCATCACCATGGCCTGGACCACCTGCTGGTCCCCGTCTGTTGTGACAGAGGCGTAGGGATAGCCGGTCGAGAAATTCGGCACCGAGTCATCCGGGGTTGTAAACGCCGTTACCTTCACAGGGCTGCGGCGGCCGCGGCTGTCCTCCAGGATGGCAGAGAGGTAATAGGAGCCGTCCACAGTCAGGCCGGAGAGCTTCGTGGTCATCTCCGTTTTGGAGGTGCCGACCTTGACCGTACCATTTTTGATAATCTTGGCGGAATAGGCCGAGGGATTTACCAGTGTTTCCTCATCCACGGATCCATCCATCAGCGCGGTAAGCGCCCAGTAGATAGTCCCGCTCTTATTGGTGCTGAACACAATGTCCGCCGTTTTGGGCGCCACATTTCTGGCGGCGGGATACCCGGCCAGCAGCCTGGGGTCCTCAGAGGATTCGGCCGCAGCGGTGGAGTCCATCACGGTATGATTGATATCAGCGGTAACGCCCGGCCGGATTATGATGGTGTCCGGCAGCATAGGTACAACAGACCCGTCAGAGTTGACGGTCAGGACACCGATATCACCAGTACCGGTTACCGTTGTGCCTGTGTCCAAATTCAGCTCCCGGACAGTAGCGCTGCTATCAATATTCAGTGTGGTGCCAGTGGCCCTTTCGTCCACCGTCACCTTGTTCGCAACGCCCTGTGCAAAAGCAAGTTTGGAGTCCGGCGTAAGGTTGATAACCTCCTTAATATTGCCAGCCAACTGCAGCTGTATGCCGCTCCCGCCTTCCAGCCTGATGTACTGCAGACCCAGCCCGTCTTCAGTCAGATCCTCCAGATATGCGGAGGTGCGGACCGTGGTCTCCTTGATATTGGTCAGGCCATCGGAGCGCAGGCTTATAAACTGACCGGTCAGGCTGTCAACCTCCAGGCCACCCGCCGTTACATTGCGCAGGACAATGCTACTCTCACCCTTCTGACTTGTGCCGGCACCGCTCACCACGATCTTTCCCATCACCGTCACATTTTCCAGCACCACATCATCCAGTCCAACACCGCCGGTCAGATACAGATTGCCGGTAACGACGGTGTCCCGGAGTGTGACGCCTGAAGTGTTGATGGTCAGATTGCCATACACTCCTCCCGCTGTTTGCTCCCCAGGCTCCTGAACCAACGTGCCCAGAGCCCGGACCAGAAAGCAGGCCACCTGGCCGCGGGTAATCTTGGCCTTGGGGCGGAAGGTTCCGTCCTTATAGCCCTGGATAATCCCCATATCGGCGGCCTCCTGCACAAGTCCGCGGCTCCAGGCGCCGATCTGCTGGTTGTCTGTAAAGCTCGTGATGGCGCCCGCGCCGCCTTGAAGCCGCAGGTTTCGTCCAAGCATGGCCGCTGCCTGCTCCCGCGTTACCAGAGCATTTGGCGAAGCCGTGGTGGCAGATGTTCCGTTAAAGTAGCCCGCCCTGCTGGCAATGCGAATATCCTCTGCGTACCAGGCATTGTTCGGTACGTCTGTAAAGGGATTTGCCCCTGCTTCCGTATACCCGAACGCCCGGTTCACCATCGTAACAAACTCCGCCCGGGTAATCTGCCGGTCCGGATTCAAATTGCCCGATGCGTCGCCCCGCATGACGCCCCATTCCACAACCTGTTCCAGATAAGGCTCCATCCAATCAGCGGCCTCTGCCGGCGGAGACACCATCGGTAAAAGCCCGAAGCAGAGCGCCGCGGCCAGCACAAATGCAGTCAGTCTCTTGGCAGTTCTTCCCTTTCCATACTTCCGTTCGGATGCGCGCTTGGTCATCTCTCTACCTCCATATCTCCATTTCCCGCGCCGGAGCGTCTCGGCCTGCCTTCCAGTTGGACACGAAACACAGCCTCTCTCAGCAAAGTCTCCTCATCGTTGCACATATCCACAAACTTCGCCGCGTAAAACGCCCGATTGTTCCGCAGCATCTGCTGACGGAGAATCTGGCAGCGCAGCACCATCGGCTTTGCCGTGATTGGAATCACAATCTCCAGCGTCTCTCCATTCTCCAGTCCATACTGTCCATAAAACGCGATGCCGCCGCAGCTGATATCCACGGACTGGACTTCTCCACGGCCCTTCCACATTCCGCTGAGCGGATAGATAAAGCTTTGAAATTTCACTGGAACGCGCAGGTTCCGCCGGAATTCTGATCCCAGGGACGCCACCTTGTTCAGAGAAATCCTCTCTCCCCGCTGCCGAAGCAACTGACATTGTACGGCCAGTCCACCGCTCTCCATTCCCACCAACTGGATAACCTCATGCTGTGCGACCTCATCCTCTTTTCCATCCAAGATATGAATTTGGAGAACAGATCCGTCCGGCGCGGTTTCCAATACGCCCCGGGCCAATGGCGCACTTTTACTGTCCAGCAGCAGGTATATCTGCTTTTTTGTCATTGCTGTGCCCTCCCTGTGGATTGCTTTTTGCCTGATCCAACTCCGGTTCAAAATGGAGAAAATATACATAGATCTCCACAATCGCCTGGTACAGGCTTTCGGGGATCTCCTGGCCAAGCTCCAATTGTGTCAGGACTGTGGCAAGTGAGTTGTCCTCGTAGATGGGAACTCCATTGTCCGCAGCTGTCTCAACGATCTTTTCTGCCATATAGCCCATGCCTGAGGCAACAATCACCGGCGCCATGTCACCCTCACCATACTGAAGCGCAACCGCCTTTTTGGCCGCGCCGCCCGTTCGTTCACGCTTTGACATTCACGCAGTTCTTCCCTTCAAAGATTTTGGGGAACACCTCGGTCAAGGTGACCGGGCGCTCCAGCTTCCGCACGATTACCTGTGTAGGTGATAATCCATTCCTCTCCAGAATCTGTGATATGGATTGTTCAATCTGCCTGGAAAAAGGAACCACACGTTCGGGGCAGGACACCTGAATGTCCACCTCATTCCCACGGCTGTTCAGAATGATATCGAACAGGCCCAGCGGCTGGACATCCATTTTAAAAAGGATTTTCATGGTATGCCGTTGCCTGCTCCCGGCTCTTCCGCCATCGCCCTCCGCATCCGGATCAACCCACAATTCCGAAAACAGCGCACGATGATTCCACATCAGCGGCAGCAAATAGTGGTTGACCGGCATATATACGCTCTCATTGACCAAAACAGCCCCCATCAGGCTCTGAAACGCCTGCTGCATTTCGGCACTGCACTCCCCCCGCATGGCCCGCTGCACGGCGGCGGTGATAGAATTGGCAAACCGGACCGCGCCGGTCTCCCCGTCAAACCAGCTGCTCCGCAGCAGGGCCAGCAGGGATTGCCCGTCAATTCCCCTCAACTGGTCTTTGAAAGCTGCATATCCGCTGAGCTGGTGAAAGGCCTCCAGCAGCCGTTCTTCCGTCCCATTTTCATACCTGACGGCATTGAGTGACAGCATGGTCAAAAGGCTTCTTGGCAGCCCCATGTCATGGGTGCGCCCCACATAGTCCGACATATACGGAAACAGCTCCCGCTGGAGCAGCAGCACATTTCCGCGCCGGTCTCCGGCCGCCATCCCGTTTTCCAGCCGTGCCGCCATCTCCCGCAGCTTCTCCGCCCAGCTCGCCGGCATGGCGTCCGCCATATCCTCTAAATTTCGCAGGATGCTGCCTTCCAAGTGAGCTGTGGAAGAGTAGTCTATGTAGCACTTCAAGAAATTTAAGATATCCGACCGCATTCCGTCCGAGGCGGCCTTCGCGTATGCGCTGCGCAAGAGGGCAAACAGCGCGCCATGAAACCGCGTGCCTGTTCTGGCCTGTCCTTTGAGAAATTCCAAAAGCTGCGCCGCATCCATCTGCAGCATCTCAAGCACCCTGGACATTTCCTCAGCCATGCCCGCGCTGATTCCAGAACTGACCTCTGTCCGGTCCCACCCAAAAATCCTGGACAGACTTTCTGACATTCCCGGCGTCTCTTGCAGCCGCTGTAAAAATGTCTGAAAATTGGAATCATACCGGATGCGTCCGTCCCCCTGCAGCGTGCTGTCCTGACGCTCCGTGCGTCCGTCTGTCCGGCTGACCCTGGTCGGGTCCGGAATATTTTGAATCTGCGTATTCTCTGGCGATACGGGAAGATTCCGGTTGACCGCTGCCTTATCATAGCCCGGGACTGGGTTGGTCGCGCCTAAAATATCCGGCATATTGATGTCACCTCGCAGAAAAAACTTCGGGCAGTTCTTATCTTTTGACCTGACCGCGCCGATAAATATAAAAAAGGCAAAAGGTGGTGCTGCTATGGGCAGTAGTGGAAACGAAATCCTTGATATGTATATTTATGAGACCAACTCGCTCCTGGAGCAATTGGAAACCATTGTCTTGGAGGCCGAAAAAGCCGATACATTTTCACAGGACGATGTTAATGAGATTTTCCGCATTATGCATACCATCAAAGGCTCTTCCGCCATGATGGAGTACGACTCATTGGCAACCGTTTCCCATCGAATCGAGGACCTGTTCTTTATTATCCGTGAAAATACTATGTCGGTTGTCTCTGTGGAACACAGGCCCCGTCTCTTTGATCTGATGTTTCAATCCATTGACTACTTCCGCTCGGAGATGGAAAAAGTAGAGGCTGACCAACCCCTTGATAAAAATATCGACACCTTTCTTGAAAATGTTAATAGCCTGATTTCCAAAATTAAAGGGGAAGCGCCTTCAGAAGCTGCGGCTTCCGCTCCCACTCCGGCACCTGCTGCTTCATCTTCGGAATCGTCCACCTTCGCAAAAACCGGTGGCAATCCCGATTTTCCCTATGAGCTGCATGTCTTTTTTGACGAGGGATGCGGCATGGAGAATCTGCGGGCCTACATGTTGGTGGTGTCCATCCAGGACTTCTGTGCAGAGGCGGATTTTCTTTTTGAACCCGCGGCAGTGGAAAATGACGCCTCCACCGCGGAACAGGTGATCAAGGACGGCTTCCTCCTGATGTTCAAACACGCAGAGGATCGGGAGAAGGCCATTCCCGTTGTGCGCACGGCGGGTTCGGTGCGCTCCTACCAGCCTCACGATTACCATCCTGCGCCGGTGCCGGCTTCCCTCCCCGCGCCAGAGTCCAGTTCTGCCCCAGCGCAATCGCCGAAAGCATCTGTCCCACTCCCCGCCCCAGGTGCCGCAGCAGGTATCGCTCCCGCGCATCAGAAGGAGAGCCTGATCAGCGTCAATCTCAGCAAGTTGGATCAGCTGTCTGCCATTGTTGGAGAGATCGTCATTACAGAGTCCATGGTGACCGCTTCCCCCGACCTGAAGGGGCTGCACCTTGATATTTTCTCCAAAAACGCACGCCAGCTCCGCAAGCTGACGGATGAATTGCAGGATATCTCCATGTCCCTGCGGATGATTCCCATGTCCAATACCTTCCAAAAGATGAACCGAATTGTCCGTGATATGAGTAAAAAGCTTAATAAGCGTGCTAAGTTGACGCTTGTCGGCGAGGACACGGAGGTAGACAAAACCATTGTAGACAGCATTGGCGACCCCATTATGCACATGATCCGCAACGCCATGGACCACGGCATTGAGGCAACCGAGGAAGAGCGCATTGCCGCCGGAAAGGACCCGGTGGGAGAGATCGTCCTCTCGGCACAGGACACCGGCAGCGAGGTCATCATCGTGATCAAAGACGATGGCCAGGGTGTCAATGACGAGAGCGTACTGAAAAAGGCCGTCAAAAACGGCATCGCCGCACCGGATGCAGAATATTCCCACCGGGACATTCTGAACTTTTTGCTGATGCCGGGCTTTTCGACCAACACGGAGGTCACAGAATACTCCGGGCGCGGCGTGGGAATGGATGTGGTAAAGAAGAGCGTGGAGGAACTGGGCGGTAATGTCACGATCACAAGTGAACTTGGTAAAGGAATGACTACCACCATCCGCATTCCCTTGACCATGGCAATCATGGACGGCATGGAGGTATCTGTGGGGGATTCCATTTTTACCATCCCCATCAACAACATTCGCCAGAGCTTCAAGGTGTCTAAAAGCGATATTCTGCGCGATTCCGTAGATGGTGAAATGATCAAGCTGACGGACCGGTACTATCCTGTCATCCGGGCCAAAGACTTTTACCGTCTCCCCAGCGGCACGGACGTGATCGATGAAGGCATCCTCCTTTGGCTAGAGTCCGGGGATCTTTCTTATTGCCTGTTTGTGGATGAGCTTTTAGGCGAGCAGCAGATTGTTGTAAAGCCCCTCCCGTCCTACATCAACAATTTCAATGTGAAAAATTACGGAATTATGGGCTGCAGCATTCTGGGCGATGGCAATATCAGCATTATTCTGGATGCCGGCAACCTGTATACCGCTGCGCAGAGCGCATAGCCGTTACAAAGGAGTGAATGGAATTGAACGCAGTGAAGGAGCCTGGCCTGCTTGATGCGGAAGAAGATCAGATCCTTTCTTCAGAAGACGAGAGCAGCTGTCAAAAATATCTCATTTTCGTGATTGATAACCTACGGCTCGGAGTCGATGTGAAGTATGTGGTGGAAATTCTCAACAATCATTCCGCCACCTATCTTCCGATGATGCCGGACTACATACGCGGCATCTTCAATATGCGGGGGCAGATTATCCCGGTATTGGATATCCGGCTGCGGCTGGGCAAGGCGGCGAATGAGACCGATGATTTGTTAGTCGTGCTCAACTTCGACAATACCCAGATCGGAATTCTGGTGGATGCCGTCGACCAGATGATTGAAATTCCCAGTGATGACATTTTGCCTGTACCCTCTCAGAGTTCTCAACAGCTGGTTTCCGGCATGTGTACCATTCCGGATGGCTCTGGTACTATGCTGGTTTTGGATTGCGAACGTTTGCTGAGTCATGAGTATTGAGGAAAACGCCGTTCATGCAGGGAATTCCTTTTCCCCCATGCTGATTTCTGACGCGGACTTTCAGCGCATGGTGACTTTTGTCAAGTCCAACTATGGGATTGATTTATCCCGCAAGCGTCAGCTGATTACCGGCCGCCTGTCCCCAACCATCCGAAAGATGGGGTATTCCAGCTTTTCTGATTTCGTGGCACACCTGCTGGAAAAGAAGGACGCTGATGAAATCACGATGATCCTGAATAAGCTGACAACCAACTATACGTTTTTTATGCGGGAACAGGAGCATCTGGAATATTTTCGGCAGAGAATTATCCCTGATCTGATCCGCCGCCATCAGCGGGACAAAGTCTTATCAATTTGGAGCGCTGGCTGTTCAAGCGGAGAAGAGCCTTATAACATCACCATGTATCTCTTTGATTATTTGGGGGCGCAGGCCCGGCAGTGGGATACCCGCATCCTTGCCACGGATATCTCAGCCAATGCCTTGGCATCTGCCAAAAAGGGTATTTATGAGCTTCCCGAAACGATGCCCGCAGACTGGAAGCGCAAATATTTCACAAAGAATCCGGACGGCACCTATACAGTAGTTCCATCCGTCCGGAATAATGTGATTTTTCAGACCTTCAATTTGATGAACCCCATCAATTTCCGCCGCAAGTTCGATGTCATATTCTGCAGAAACGTCATGATCTATTTTGACCAATCCACCAAGGACGCTCTTGTGGGAAGGTTTTACGACGCAACGGTTCCTGGGGGCTATCTGCTGATCAGCTATTCAGAAAACCTGAGCCAAAACTCTCCCTATCATAGATTGACCACAGCGACATTTCAGAAATAACTGAAGGAGGTCCAACATCTCGGCTATGACCAGCAAAAAAGTTCATGTTATGGTGGTAGATGACTCGATGGTGGCCCGCAGTATGATTATCAGGGGGCTGTCTGCACACCCAAGTATTGAGGTCATCGGCTATGCTATCAACACGTTGGATGCAAAGGTGAAAATTCCCAAGTTGAATCCCGATGTCATTACTATGGATGTGGAGATGCCCGGCAAGAGCGGAATTGACTTTCTAAAGGAGTACCTCCCCCAGCATCCAATTCCCGTGATTCTTGTCTCGTCGCTGAATTTAAAAGTGTTCGACGCTTTAGACGCCGGCGCGGTGGACTTTGTGCGCAAGCCTGCCTCTCAGGACAACATGGATGCCTTTGTCACCACACTGACGCAAAAAGTCCTGATCGCATCTGCCGCCAAGGTTCGGTCCACCCCAGCAACGGCGGGAACTTCCCCAACGCAGGCCCCACACCTCTCTGCAGCCCCTCTTCCTCTGGGCCAGGCGCCCGCACTGAACCAGGTTCTGATAGGTTTGGGTGCGTCCACCGGCGGAACAGAGGCGACTCTGGAAGTCATGAAGCGGCTGCCGGCAGACATTCCGGGCATGGTCATTGTGCAGCATATGCCGCCCGGCTTTACCAAAATGTATGCTGACCGGTTGAACCGGCTTTGCCGCATGGAAGTGCGGGAGGCCCGGAATGGTGATGAGCTTCATCGCGGACTCGCTTTGGTTGCACCCGCTGATTTGCAGACGCGTGTGGTCCGTATTGGCAGCAAGTATACTCTGTCCTGTATGCCAGGTGAAAAAGTGAGCGGCCATCGCCCCTCTGTAGATGCGCTTTTTCAGTCCATGTCGGAAGCAGTCCAGTGCCGAATGGTGGGTATTATCATGACCGGAATGGGGCAGGACGGAGCCGCTGGTCTGTTGGCCATGCGGAAAAAGGGGGCCTATACCATTGGACAGGACAAAGAGTCCAGCGTTGTTTATGGAATGCCGGCAGTTGCCCATGAGATTGGAGCCGTCTGCGTCCAGGCATCCTGTGAAAATATCGCCGGTGTTCTGATCCGCCATTTGAAATTGCTGCGTTGATGCGCAGGTTCTTCATGAAGCCACAGACGGAATTTGCAGGACTGTAATTCCTGCAAATTCCGTCTGTTTGTCTCAATAAAATTTTTCCTGCGTCCTTATCTTTCCAGTAATGATGACGATATAAATAGTGAATGATTTTATTTAGGCAACTACATATCGCATGGAAATGAACGGAAAGGTGTGAGATATCGTGCTGACTTCTTCTGGTGGCATCCCCCCTATCAGTTCCCCAAGAACATATTATCCCGGTGTCAGGCAGGGATCCGCATCCAGGCCTCATATGGACCGCAGCCATGATTCTGTGTCATTTTCCGTCTCTGTGAACGGGGAGGACACCTTTAAGAGCCTGGTCAGCCATCTCTCTTGCGAGGTGCGGACTGCCACAACAACCGGCGATATCCATGCTCTTCGTCAGGCAGTGTCCTCTGGTAACTATACTCCGGACCCAGTGGCCATTGCCGGCAAAATACTCTTTTTGATGGGAGACTAACTGATGGAACATCTTTTCCGTTCCTATTTGGAGCTTCTGCAGTCTATACTCAGCAATCTGAGTCAGCTCACGAAATTGGTGCATCGCAAAATTGAGGTTGCCCAAATGGATGACCTGGAAGCGCTGGATGAAATTTTGAACGAAGAACAGGCATTGGCTCTGGCATTTCGCGGTTTGGAGCAAAAGCGGCTGAACCTTCTCCGGGAGTTGGATTTGTCCGAGGTCCCGCTCGCCCAGCTGTCTGCTCATTTCCCGCCCGAAATGGAGGAAGCGGTGCGCCAAACAGCCGCCGAACTGATGGAGCAGTATCGGACTTACCACGATGGCGCGCAAACGGCCCGCGGCATTCTGGAGCACAACCTCCGCGAGGTGGACCGGGTCCTTGCAGTCCTGAACGCCGACCCCGCCGGAAATCCCGGGCATGTAACGCAGACCCCGTCCTCCCCATCTGCAAAGGCAGATTTCCGGGTATAACCGATAGTCTCCGCTGCGGCGGATCAGTTTTTGAGGAGTTTTACGATGAGTTCGATTGGTACATTTGGCTCTTATACCCAGGCTCGACTGGCAATCTATGCGTCTCAGGCAGGACTGAGTGTCACCGGAAACAATATTGCAAATATCAATACCTACGGATACACCCGCCAGCGTCTGGAACAGAGCAGTTTCTATGCAGGTGGTGCTGACCGGTATTATTCCTCTTTTGGCGCCCGCACAGGAAATGGCGTGCTGTGTACCGGTGTGTCCCAGCTGCGGGATCCCTATCTGGACATCCGTTACCGTAGCCAGATGTCCAACGTGGGAGCCATGGATGCAAAGCTGGGCGGTCTGGAGGGAATTCAGGCAATTCTGGACGAGGTGAGTGACGGTGAAGATGGCTTTGGCATCATCAGCGCACAGCTGGACAAGATGTACGACGCCCTTCAACAGTTGACGGATCAGACTGGGCACGATGTATATGATACTCAAGTTCGTGCCGCCGCAGATGCGCTGGCCAAGCAAATCAATTCCTACGCCAACAGGCTCAGTGAACTGTACAACAACACATTGGCCGGCTACAAGCAGGATGTAGAAACCGTCAACAATATTCTGTCGAATATTCGGGATCTGAACGCCTCCATCCGCAAGAGCGAGATTCACGGCGACAACGCCTTGGAGCTTCGGGACGAGCGCAATTTGCTGATCGACCAGCTCTCCGAATACATGAAAATTGACGTGATTTACACCGAAGAGGATATCGGTGCGGGCCAGACCGTTGAAAAGCTGACAATCCGTTTGGGAAACGCCAACCCTGACGCTGATGTGACAACGGACTCCACACTGCTGGTTGACGGCACCTACGCCGCCCAGTTTTCCATGACTCAGGTCCCCCAGCCAAATCCCAACTTTGATCCCACCAAGCCTCCAAATGGGGTGGATAACTTCCAATACCTGAAGCCGGACGGGAGCGGGACCAACAATGCCAACTTGGCGCAGTTCATTGACAGCCCCAACTTTGATCTGACCGTCTCTGAACTGCGGGATTCCAATGGCCGGCTCCTGTATACTATGGAAAAAGGTCGCCTGGAGACGATTACGGAGGCTGATTACAACGCCAGCGGCGGTAAGGCTACAACCGTGACCGACCCGGATACGAACGTCACAACCATTACGGTTTTTACAAAGTCCGGAAATCAATACTATAAACAGGTATATACCAAAACCCCCTCTGCGGCCGTGGCGCTGGATGACAACGACCTTTACGGTGCACTCCAGTCTGAGCGGGAGTTGCTGACGGAAGCTGGGGAGTATTCCACCGCAGCCACCATTGCAAAGATTGATGAAAACGCTGCCGGCAAGCGTGGAATTCCCTACTATCAAAAAGCCCTGGATTCCCTGGCAGTCCAGCTTGCAAGCGCCTTTAACGCAGCCAACCAGGGATTCATGCGGAATGAAAAGGGCGAATACATCGACAAGGATGGAAAACCGCTGATTCTGGATGGGACCACTCTCACCACAGATATCAAGCTGACGGATGACCAACTGGCATATTTGGAGGCCAACGGCAATAAGGTGGGCTTCAATATGTTCAGTGTTCGCGGAGATACAGATAATGCCGAAGGTATTACTGCCTCGAACATCTCCGTCTCTGCCACGTGGGCCAGTGGTGAGCAGATTATCTCTTCCTTTGTGCGCCCCAGCAATCAGGATATTGCCACCACTGACAGCACGAATATCCTGCACATGGTTGCTCTGTTTACCACCAAGATGGATTACCTCCCCAGTGCGGTGGCTCCCGACAGCAGCGATATTCCCCTGTTTAACGGAACCTTCGGGGAGATGTGGGACAACATCGGCTCTGTCCTTGGCCATGATATGAAGGGAACCAGCACGCTTCTGGACAACTATTATGCCGCCTCCGTCACTCTGGACACCAGCAGAGACTCTGTCTCCGGCGTGGATTTGAATGACGAGGCAATGAATCTGATGCAGTATTCAAAATCCTACAACGCCGCCTGCCGCCTGATGACCACTCTGGACTCCTTGCTTGACAAGCTCATCAACGGTACTGGCATTACGACCTGATAAGGAGGCTGCCTGACCATGATGATTCGATCCACTACCAACGGCGTATTAAAGAGTTATCGCTATAATCTGCAGCGGTCTTCCTATACGCTGAACAAAGCTATGAACACCGTTCTGACGGGGCGGAATTTTGACACTTACGCAGCAGATCCCGCCACAGCCGCGCGCTGCTTCCAGATGCGCCGCTCTTTTCAGCGTGTCAACAGCCAATACTCCGTGAGTGAATCTGTGACCCGCAAATACGAGCAGGCCTGGAGCGCCCTTGGCAGCGTGGTGGATGATGTCAACAACCAAAAGACCTCCTCTGCCTATCAGGACATCCTCCATAGCATCAATGACCCCACCGCCTCCGGCCGCAATTCCCTGGGGCAGTCCCTGACGGAGCTGGCAAAGGGCATTGTGCAGACCATGAATGGCCGTTACGGTGACAATTTTATTTTCGCTGGCGCGGATGGGCTGAAGGTTCCTTTCACCTGGGGAGAGGACGGCACCCTTTGCTACCGTGGAATCCCCGTAGACGCGGCAGTGCCAGATATAGCCATGAGTAACGGCGCTCCCCTTACCCTAAACGATCAGGGGCAGTACGACCCTGCCGGGACCAACTATCTTCTCTCCGGCGGGGTAAAAACCATCAGTGTGGACGATTATGAGGCGGCGGTCAAGGCCGGAAATGCCCCCACAGTGCTGCGAGACACTACGGGCGCCGGACAGCTTGTGGATGCGGATGGAAATATCAGCACAACGGAACGCTATTATCTGGTACTGGACAATTCTAAAACCATCTCCAAGGCCGATTATGAGCAGGCGGAGAAAGATCTGGCCTCTCTGGACTATCTCTCCAAGAGCGAGGTCAAGTATGCGGATCTGGGCCTGGGCCTGCAGGAGGACGGCAAGACAGGCGAAGTGATCGGCTCCAGCGTGTTCAATGTGGCCTTGCAGGGCATCAATTTCCTGGGCTATGGCGTTGACGCGGATGGAGACCCCAAGAATATCGTCTCCATCATCTCCCGAATGGGCCAGATTCTTCTGAACTGCGACGCAACCACCGGCGCCTTTGCCGAAGGGGAACGGGATGAATTTCAGCGTCTGGCGGATAAGTTTGAAGCGTCCGCCGCCTTGCTGCAGGATAAGCATATCGAGCTGGACACCCAGGCCGACTTTCTCAAGAGCAATCAGACCCAGTTGGAAAGCATGGCATATACACTGGAGCAGCAGTTCCTGGGGATTGAGGATGTGGACCCGGCGGAGGCAATTTCACAGCTTTCCTGGGCGAAATACTGCTATAACACAGCTTTGAAGGTGGGAAACAGCATCCTTTCCCAAAGTCTGATGGATTATATCAACGCCTGATCCAAAGAGAAGCGTCATTTAAAAAAAGGAGCTGAGACACTGCTATGGGACCGCTCATTGAAATTACGAATGTACCGATTGAAATTGAGATGAAGGTATCCCACGCGAAGCTGGAATACACGCGGGGTACGGCGGAATTGGAAATTTCCAGGGACAATGGCGGCCTTAGCATCAAAAGCCGCCCTATTCGTCTGAATATTGACACATTTGAATCCCGCAATTCAGTTGTGCCCACTGCGGTCCGGTCTATCCAGCAAAGCGCAGAGAAGGGCCGGCAGGCGGCCTATCAGGCCACCGCCACCTATGCCCAGCAGGGCGAGCTTCTGCTGAAGACTCAGATTGGCGAAGAACTGGTGACACAGTTTGCGGCGGACACTGCGGCGAAGGACGTGAAAACCAACATTGGGATTCAGTTCCTCCCATCGGTGGGACCGGAGCTGGACTGGGACCCGGGTGAGGTCAACATCCGCTTTGAGATGGATAAGCTGAACTTTGACTGGCGGGTAAACCAGACGCAGTTCAAATTTATTCCCGGGGACATTGAAATCTCTGTCAAGCAGCAGCCGGATGTGATTATCAAATACATTGGCGGGCCGCTGTATGTGCCGCCTTCCGCCGATCCCGACCATGAGCCCATCGATGTACAGGCGTAAGGGGGAGTCACCTCATTGAAATTACAGACCAAATATTTCGGCGAGATCGACTATGAGCCGGCAGAGAGTATCCGGTTTCCGGCAGGAATGTTCGGCTTTGACGATGAGCACGATTTTCTGCTGCTCCCCTTTGAGGGCAGTGGGCACAGTATGCTGTGCCTGCAAAGCATTGCCACGCCCGCACTGGCCTTTATCCTGCTGGATCCCTTCTCCCTGTGTCCGGACTATACGCCCGTTCTGCGAAAGACGGAGCTGGAGCTTTTTGCTGTGGAGGACACGGGCGCCCTGTGCTTTTATGTGCTGTGCGCGGTGAAAAATCCGGTGGCAGCCAGCACAGTCAACTTGAAATGTCCTGTGGTCATCAATCCCGGGACCAATGAGGCCCGGCAGATCATCATGGAGACAGAAGCCTATGATATGCGGCATCCCCTGGCGGACTTCGGCCGCGGGGAGGAGGGGGCCACATGCTGATTCTGCAGCGCAAACCCGGCGAATCCGTGATGATCGGCTCCGACATCTCCATCTCCGTCATTTCGGTGGAGGGCGGCCGTGTGCGGCTGGCCATTTCCGCGCCGGTGGAAGTCCCCATTTTGCGCAGTGAGCTGATTGCCGCCGCCGCTGTCAACCAGGATTCCGCCAGGGAGGAGGCCGACCCCGCCGCCCTGCTTGACCTGTTAAGCGGCCCCCCGCCGTCTTCCCCCTGAAAGAGACGGTCCATATTTTTGTGAAGGAGCGTGTTTGCATGTTAGAATCCATTGCGGGCGCAGCCATGGATATGAGCGCCGCGCGGTTTTCCGTGGAATACTCCATGGCGGTGACGAAAAAGGTGATGGACACCCAGGAGCTGGCCGCTCAGGAGCTGCTGGAAATGCTGCCGGCCGCGCCGTCCATGGGACAATATATTGACGTCTACGCCTGAACAGAAACACCGTGGACAGACAAGAAAAGTCATGGGATGACCCATGACTTTTTTCTTTTATTCTCTTCAGCCATATGCAGCTCTTCTGTTTCTATAACGCGGCCATGTGCCTGCTCCACCGGCAGGCCGGTGTAAATTCCGCCTTCCTGCGGCGGCAGGCGCCGCCGCGGCGTCCTCCTGTTTCCATGCCAGACGCCCATGCTCCCTGTGGAACAGCCGGAGAACAGAGAGGGCTTTCTTCCGGCTCTCCACGGACCGTGCGGACAGGAAAAGAGGGGGCGGAAAACCGCCCCCTCGTGTCGCCGGTCCCGTATGATACAGCCGACCGCCGTGCCCGTGTTACTGCAGCAGCTGCAGCACGCCCTGCGGCACCTGGTTGGCCTGAGCCAGCATGGCCTGCGCGGACTGGATCAGGATGTTGTTCTTGGTGTAGGACATCATCTCCTCGGCCACGTCCGTGTCGCGGATGGTGGACTCAGCGTCGGTGATGTTCTCCGTCATCACAGAGAGGTTGTTCTGGGTGTGCTCCAGACGGTTCTGGACAGCGCCCAAGTCACCGCGGACAGAGGACACAGTATTGATAGCATCCCGGATGGTCTCGATAGCGGCGGCAGCGCCATCCTGCTCGCTGATGTCCAGGGTGTCGATGCCCAGGGCCTTGGTGTGCATATCACCCACAGAGACCATCATCTGGTTGAACTGGTCGGCTGTGTCGCCAATCTGCAGGGTCAGACCGCCCTTGCCGCCAGCGGCAACAGCTCCCTGAGAGGCTTTGAACTCCATTGTGAGCTTGTCTGCATTGACAGTGGGCTTGTAACCGGTCTTCTGCTCGATGAGGTCGGCCATCTTGGCCACCTCTTCATCAGTAGCATCAATACCGGGATTAGTGCCGTCTACCACGATTACATTGACGTCTTTGCCAAGAGCTACAGCGGCATCCTGGTCCGCCGCAAAAGCAAACTTCTTGCCGCCAATCGTAAATACATCGCCCACGGTGTATCCGTCTTTGAAGTTGATAGACTGATAGGCGTCAGCTCCCGCAGTATTGTGCGTTACTTTAATCAGAGCATCATCCTGATTTGCACCGGCGGTGCCCCAATCGATAATCGCACTGTCGACCTTCATGTTGGCGCCTTTTACCTTGGACTCAAAAGACAATGCGCCGCCGGCGTTTGTGACCTTAAAGGAATCACCAAGAGCATCCTTTGCCAGCTTTTCAAAGGCGGTTCCCAGCTCTGTAGCCGAAGCCTGGCCTTTGGTTCCGGCTAAAGACGCCAGCTTATTACCGTCCTTGTCATACAGCGCGCCCTTGGTCTCGGCAGGATCCTTTTCAGAATAGACAGCCGAGAGGGTGACGGACTGCTTTTTGCCGTTGGCATCCGTATAATGGATGGTGAAGTTTAACTCGTCGCCCTCATTAAAAGCCGTTGTATTCCCGGTCAGTGCCGCGAGGGTTCCCTTGTCGGCTACTGCTGCGTTTTCGGTCAGCTCCAGGCCGGAGATGGAAGGCACACCGGCGGCACCGGAAGCACCGCTGGCAGACAGGGAGCCATCCAGCAGCTTGATGCCGTTGAAGTTAGCGGAGTCCGCGATGCGGTTGATCTCAGTCTTAAGGGCATCGACCTCTTTTTGCAGGTTGGCGCGGTCCACCTCTTCGTCATAGGTGCCGTTGGCGGACTGGGTGGCCAGATAGTCCATGCGGTTGAGCATGTCCTGGATTTCCTGCATAGCGCCCTCGGCGGTCTTCACCAGGGAGACGCCGTCCTTCACGTTCTTCTGGGCGGCCTCCAGGCCGGTGATCTGGGCCCGCATCTTCTCGGAAATGGCAAGACCCGCGGCGTCGTCGCCGGCACGGTTGATCTTGTAGCCGGAGCTGAGCTTCTCCAGGTTCTTGCTGAGGGCGGAGGTGTTGTTGTTGTAGTTGCGGTAGGCGTTCATCGCCATGATATTGTGCTGAATACGCATATGATAAACTCCTTTTTGATGATCCGGACAACTCCTTTTGTCCGGTCCGTCGGTTGTTGGGGGGACCTTTCGTGCCACGCCGGCCGGTCATGGCCCGTCGGCCCCCGCGCCCCTCCCTCCACAGCCGTGGGGAGACGGACGTGCGGCTTCTCTGGAACCGCTACATGATACCTATCGGCTGTTTTTGGGAAAAATTAAGTGGTTTTCCAATTTTTTTTTGCTGTGTGCTCCGGCAGGTTTGCCCTCTCCGGTTTCCGGGAATACTGACACATGCCGGCTCCCCCGGCGGAAGGAGGACTGTATGTCCGCTGCATTTTCTCAATTCTGCACCGCCTCCCAAGCAGGCTACAACGCCCTGCGGCAGTGCATTGACCTGTGCGCCCGGCAGGAACACAGCTATGAATTCCCCGGCTGCCTCATGCCGGATGGCTGTGTCCCGGAGCGGGCGCTGCTGGGCTTTTCCCGCCAGCGGGACGGCAGTTATTTGCTGTACTGGCGGCCCGCCGTGGACTATCATGGGGCCAGCCGGGTTCTGGCCGCCCTCTTCCGCCGGAATCTCTGGCGCTTCCAGAGCTACGAAACCCTGGCGGAACGGCTGTCCTCGCTGCGGTGGGAGCTGGGCCGTCCCACCGCGGCGGCCGCGGCGGCGCAGAACTGGCCGGAGCCGTGCCTGCGCCTTATCAGGGACCTGAGCCAAAGCGTGCTGGGCCAGGACCAGGCTGTGGAGGCCGCCGCTTTTCGGCTGTACAGCCATCTGGAAAAACGGAAGCCCGCCCGGCCCCTTTCCCTGGTGTTTTACGGCCCCACAGGGGTGGGCAAGTCGGAGCTGGGCAAAGCCCTGGCCCCGGCCTTGGAACGCTGCCGGGGAGAGCGCTATCAATCCGTCTGGACAGAGCTGAATACCTTCACCCAGCCCCACTCCGTCCACCGCCTGACAGGCGCGCCGCCGGGCTATGTGGGCTATGAGGACCAGCCCATCCTGGAGGCGGTGCGCCGGAATCCCCGGACAGTATTCATGTTCGACGAGCTGGAAAAAGCCCACCCGGAGGTTCTCAAGGTCTTTATGTCCATCCTGGACGAGGGGCGCTGCACCGCCCACCGGGCAGATGAGTCGGGGGATCGGGAGCTGGACTTCCGGCGCTGTGTCTTTGTCTTCACAACGAACGCGGACCTCTCCCCCTCTGGCGCGCGCCCCCTGGGCTTTTCCTGCCGGGGCGGGGACGCTCCTCAACCCGAAAAAAAGGCCGCCACACCAGCGGAGCTGGCGGAGCGGCTGTTTCAGGAAAATGAAGAGGCCCGGCAGGCCATGGTGCGTCAGGGGGTCCTTCGGGAGATCGCGGGGCGGTTCAGCGCCCTGATCCGCTTCCAGCCCCTGGATGCCGCGGCGCGGCTTGCCATTGCGGTCAAACAAATCATCTCCCTAGGGCAGGAGTTTGGCCTGCGGATCATCCAGGTGGACCCGGCCACGGTGCGGGCCCTCTCCCCTGAGCGGGAAGCCCTGTCCGTCCGCTCCATGACCAGTGTGCTGGAGGGCGTGCTGACGCCGGTTTTCGCCCAGGCAGCCCTGAACAGCCGCGGTGCCTTCCGCCTCACCGGCCTTCCCGGTTCCCTGCGGCTGATCCCGGCTTATCCGGCCACCTCTTCCACGGTGCCGGTGTCTGTATCCAGCCTGTAAATACAGCTCTGGTCAGAGGCCAGGAAAAAGCTGCCCTCCACCACGTTTGTATCGGTATTCTCCGCTGTCCGGTACACCCCCACCGGAATGCAGGGAATGCCATCGATCAGCGCCATGCCGTCCAGTGCATAAATCCGGTAATCCTCCATGGAGCTCCCCTCCAGCCCAAGCAGGGCGGGCGGCAGCCCCCGGACATAGTCCAGCGCCTCCTCCATGGTCATTCCCTCCGGCGCAGGCGGGTCTGTGATCTCCCCCTCAGGGGCGTCTGTAACAACGGTGCAGGTCCCCGCCGCCCAGGTCAGTTGGAGACGCATAACCTTACCCGCCTCTGCCCCCCGATGCGCCAGATTCACATCTCCTGATTCAGCGCTGAAGTCCGGGGCGTCAGCCCTGCACAACGCTTCGTCCACGATGTCAAAGCCCAGATCCGGCGATGTCAGCACTGCCGTGTACGCCGAAACCAGCGTCCCGGCGCCGGACAGGCCCTCATAACGGTAGGCAACGGCGTCGGCGGTGTTTTTCACCTCCGGCGCTGCACCATCCTTTGTGCCGGTGTCTGTGTCAGCGTCTGTGCCGGTATTTGCAGGCTTCTCCTGATAGACGGCAACGCCATCCGACATCACCGGCAGCGCTATCACGTCCACTCCGCCGATCTGGTATTCCTCAGGCGGGTCGATGCTCCGCTCCCCATCCGCAGAGCTGTCCCCCCGCATCCAAAAAAATGCCACGCCCACGGCTGCCACAATCCCTGCAGCGGCAAGGACCGCTCTCTTTTGTTTCAACTGTTCTCATCCTCCATGTTGATAGCTTCCACCCACACACTCCGCGCTCCTGTATCATACGCAGGCGATGGTGACGGAATCTCCGTCCTTGAGGACCTGCCGGAAGCCGCACTCTGCGCCGTTCACCTCTAGGCGGACCGGTTGCTCCAAATGGTCGAAATCCAGGCCGGAAAATTTCAGCAGATCCATGAGATAATAGGGGGCTCCGTCCTCTTTTCCGTCCAGATGAAGCGGCTTTTCATTCAGCACAATATCCAGGGTCCTCAGACTTACATACGGCGCCGCCGGCTCTGCCGCAGCCTCCGCCACGGAGGCGGGGGATTCCAGTGTCAGGATCACATCCCCTTGCTTCAGCTGCGTGTCCGCTGGCGCTTCCCGGTTGTTCACCAGCGCACGGACGGGCCTTCCCAGCAGCTCCGCAAGCGTCCTGGCGGCATCCGCGCCAGAGCGCGCCGGAATAAAGCTGATCTGGTCCCCTGCGTGAACCATCGCGCTGACCGGCGCGTCCTCTCCGTTGAGTCGCAGAACAGCCGGCGCCGCCGGCTCTCCCCGCAGAACCACACGTCTGCCGTCCAGCGTGACAGAGAGGCTCTTCCCTGATTTTCCAAGGATCTCCTCATACGTATAGCCATTCATCAGCAGAATATCCCGCAGCGTGAGCGTCCCGCTGCGAAACAGCTTTGCCGGTTGCCCGTTGAGCATCACCAAATAGCTGTCGTTTAGCAGGCCAAGCCCGGCGGAGATGGCAATGCCAAGCGGTGTGGCGTATTCCGGACGCTCCAGGTCAAGCTCTTCAGAAAAGGCGCTCTTAGCGTAATGATTGCCCGCCATGGATACGCGTCTCTCCTCCATTCCCAGGCACTGTGCCACCTCCTCCCGCAGCTCCCGCAGCCTGCTCCCGCCGCCGGCCAGGAACACCGCCGAGGGCGCTCCGCCGTTCACGCTGCTTACCTGTGCGGCAATCGCCTCTGCGAGACGCCTCATAGGCTCCTGAATCACCTCATAAACGGCCGCATAAGAGGTGGTGTTCTCCACCCCCAGGATATCGGTGTAGTGGAGATCCGCCCCGTTCCACAAGTCGCGTTTGATTGCCTCCGCCGTCCGAAAGTCCACCAGAAACGCCCGCATCAGCGCCTCCGTGATCTCATCTCCCGCCAGCGTCACCATGGTATAGCCAACCACGCTCCCGTCCCGGCAAACCGCGATATCCGTGGTGCCGGCGCCGATATCCACCAGCGCCAGATTTAAAAGACGCAGCTCCGCCGGGATTGCGGCATTCATTGCGGCAATAGGCTCCAGTGTCATGCTGGCCACCTGCAGTCCGGCCAAATGCATGGCGGCATACAGGCTTTCCACCACCTCGCCGGGCAAAAAGGTTGCCACCACATCTGCCTCCATCGTCTTGCCGCCATGCCCCAGCAGGGTGGATAAGGGATATCGGTCCAGACGGTATTGCGCAACCGTATAGCCCACCAAAAAAAACTGGCGGCGATTCTCCTCATCCATCTGCAGTGCCGCCTCTGCCGCAGAGACCGCGCCGGTTTCCAGCTGGCTGATCTGCTCTGCAGCAATGGGCTGGCTGTCTGACAACTCCAGTGCGAAGGTTCCGCTTTGAGTCCGCAGCGCACGTCCAGCTGCTGCCACACAGACCTTTTCCAGATGGACCTTCAGCTGTCTTTCCAGCCGTTCCGTCACAATGCGTGCCAAATCCGCCACCTGCTGGATATTGTCAATCTGTCCATCCATCATGGCACGGTTTTTATGCTCTTCCATTTCGATACCCAAAACCTTGAGCCGGTCTCCCACAGGCGTCCCCACAATGCCCACGACGCTGCGTGTGCCAATGTCCAGAGCGAACACAATATCGGTATCCTGCGCTTTATATTCCGTCATACAGGCAGCGCTCCTTTTACATATGAATGGCTTTGAATGCTCCCTTCAAGCCCTCCAGCAGTGTTTCCCTGGTGAAGGGCTTAAACAAAAAGCCCTTCGCACCCAATGCGGCGGCACGGTCGATCATATCGTCATACGCCATGGAGGATACCATGAAGATATTGGCCTCCGGGTAATGCTCCCGCAGCTTTTTACAGGTTTCTAGGCCATCCATTCCCGGCATGACAATATCCAATGTCACCAGATCCGGCTTCATCGTACCATACTGCTCCAGTGCCTCTTCGCCGCTCCGGCAGTAGCCGATGATTTCGATGTCACTGCCCTCAAGCATTTTTTTCATCTCCGCGCAGATCACGCGGGAATCGTCAACCACCATGATCCTATACTTGGACATGCATGCTCCTCCTCAATAAATCATTCACAACTTCGGCCGTCCAGGAAAATGCTGCCAATTCCTCTTCATCGCTGATAAAATAAACGGTACTGAGCGAGGTATCCCCGCCCAGCCCTGTAGGGTTCGGCAATGCCTCATACCGCGTCGGAAAAAAGCGCGTGGTTGTCTCAGTCGCCTTGTAGAGTTCAGAAATAAATCTGCCGCACAGAATATTAAAAAATTCCATTGCGTATTCTTGCGCCTCCCCCTTTTCCGGCTCGCTTCCAAGCATATTCCGGGCCAAGCGGGAGAGCATACGGGGCTCCGCAAGAAAGCGCAGCTTCATTGGAACGTCTCCCTCCACAAAGCCATAAATCGCATCTATATCTCTTTCCTTTGCGGCTTCTCCCCAAGCGGGATGGTTCCGCAATTGAATTCCCGCCATCAAATCTATAATTTCGCAGACCAGGGTTCCGGCCATTTGATTGACCCAGTTGCAGTCGCATAGCGCCTCCAAGATTTCCTCCCTCCATCTGATAAGCCCCTCAGTGAAGCTCCCTCAATTCGTCCATCTTGGCATCATACACCACTTTGCAGTTCCTTCGGACGGTTGTGGCTGTCCAGATGGCAGTTTGCACCTCCAGACTGGTGACCGGATAAATGATCTCGCCTTCTATCCGGCATCTGGAGATGTCCGGCGCCATTGGCTGCAGCCGCTCTCTCCGCTTTACCAGCTGCTGCTCCTTGATTCTAAGCACCGACCAGCGCATACGCGCTTTGGCCAGTTTTTCACTGATTCCTTCCATACCCTGCTTTTGTTCCAGATATGCGAGTTCCTGATCCAAGCGGCTTTTTTCAGAGTTGATTGTGTACAAATCCTCTTTGATATCGCGCAGCTCGTTTTGCACATAGGGCAATATCCCCAGGGTAAGTTCCGTCTTTCTTCCGGACTGTGCTCCAATCGTGTGTGCCTTGATAGAGACTGCGGCTGTCAGCGCCCCGCCAATGATGCTGCCTCTTCCGCTGGTCACATCAATCGAGCTGTCGCTGAAGATGCGGGAGGCTATGATGCAATCCGCATAGATGTCCCCCTTTGCATAGACGGCACAGTTTTCCAGATAGCGCACACGGACGCAGCCATTGCTTTCCAGTAAAGCCCTTCCGTCCCCCACTACGCCGCGGGCAATGACCAAGTCGCCGCCCGCTTCCACTGTGGCCGCCTCCACCAGCCCATCCACAGTCACCGTACCCTGCGCGTGGACGGTAAAGTTTTCCCGTACATCCCCGCAGATGTGGACATCCCCGGAAAAGTCAATGTTCCCTGTCGAATAATCCACATCGCCCTGGATTTCCAGCAGAGGGCTGACCTGGAACGTCTCATTCACAAATGTCAGGTGTCCGTCCCGTGTGGCAATCAGCCGCAAACCATCCTCCGTCACTGCGGTGTTCTTCCCGGCGGGAACTCTCGCCGCTCTCACTGGCTTTGGCTCCACCACCTTGCCGTCTACCCGCACCCCGGCTTCCCCGGGCTGCGGCAGGGTAATATCACAGATAACCGCGTCTTTTTCCACCACTTGGACATAATTCAATGCACGGTAGTCCGCCACGCCATTCTCATCCAGCTTGACCTCATGAGCGATCTCCCGCGGATAACGTTCGGTCACGCTGCCGCTCACGCCCTCCACAGGGGGCGTGCCAATGGCAATTGGCACCAATTTAAAATACTGCGGCTCCTGAAAAATGCACACCATGGAAGCCGGGTCAATGCCCGTGGTGACGCCGCTCTCCTCCAATGCCTTGCCAATGGTCTCGCCGTGCAGCTCCCCCTCCCCCACCGGCGGGAAAACAAAGCTCCATGCGGCCATCTTATCCCTGGACAAATAGACGCGGCATACTGCATCTATGGACCCGCCCTTGTTTTTCTCCGCCTTTTCTATCACTGCAAGGCGCCTTTGGGCGTCCTTCTCCAGCATCACCATTAACCGCACACGCTCTTTTTCCAGCGTCTGCGCGTCCATATGCAGGTCCTCCATTTGCTTTCCCGTGGTCAGGGAAAGCACCGGAGGCAAATTCCTTCCGGCCCACTGACGCCAGACTTCAAGCAAGGCTCCCTTCAGTTCGGAACGCGCAGCGGCATCTTCCGCAGCAGGGCACCTCTCTTGGGCCAGGGCGCTTCTGTCCTCTTCCGCCTGTTCCACAGGCGGAAAATTTTTCATCTCTGCGCCTTTTGTCAAGGTGCGCAGGAATGCTCCGATGTTCCATTTTGCCATCACAGATTCCCCTCTTTCCATGATCAGATTGAGGCGGCCACTCATCAATGACCGATACAGGAAAATGCCGGAAGGCGGAACCAAGGCCGCCTTCCAGCATACCGCAGGGAATATTCGCAGAAAGGCTGCTGCTTAACACATATGCGCCGTCATCAAAATGGTGCCTCAGTATTTGCTGAACGCACTGGCAGCTCCGCCGACTTCAGCCGGCTCCTCGCCGCGAAATTCGGCCTTGCCTGCAGCACTATAGACATCATCCGTACTGCGCAGCTTGAACTTTGCCAGCAGCTCTTTCATCAAGGCTGCCTGGCTGGAGAGTTCCTCGCTGGCCGCCGCCGATTCCTCACTGGTGGCGGAGTTCGTCTGAACCACGGAAGAGATCTGGTCAATGCCCTCTCTGACCTGGGAAATCGCCTCGGCCTCCTCCTCGGCCGCCTTGGCAATATCCTGAATCACACCCATGACATTTTCCGCAGCATCCACCGTTTTGTCGAGAGAATCAGACACCTTCTTCACGATCTCACTTCCCCTCTGCACAGAGGTGATGGACCGGTCGATCAGCTCCTTGGTCGCCTTGGCCGCCTGGTCCGACTTTGTGGCCAAATTGCGCACTTCGTCTGCCACCACGGCAAAGCCCTTGCCGGCGCTGCCTGCCCGGGCGGCCTCCACTGCAGCGTTCAATGCAAGGATATTGGTCTGGAACGCAATATTCTCGATTGTGGCGATAATCTTTCCGATCTCCTGGGAGGCTCCGGAAATCTCGTCCATGGCCTCCACCATTTCTTCCATGTATTTTGCACTTTCCTCGACTTGGCTGCCCGCGCTTTTCGCGTGCTCCATGGCCTTTTCGCTGTTCTTGGCGTTATTCTCAGAATCCGTGGAAATCTCCGAGATAGTAGCGGACAGCTCTTCCACGGCGCTGGCCTGTTCTGTTGAACCTTGCGCCAGTGCCTGGGCTCCGGTAGATACCTGGTCGGATCCAGCGGCCACCTGCTCCGCGCTCAGGTCGATCTGAGCCAGCGCATCGCTGAGATTCTGATTGATGGTCTTGATAGACTGGAAAACGGAATAGAGCGCGCCTACATACATACTCTCGTCCTTGGTATGGACGTCAAAGTTTCCATGCGCCATCTCCTCCAGCAAGCGGCATTCATCGCTGATCACGCCGCCCAAAACCTGCTGACTGGTCCGCAGTGCCTGACACATATCACCCAGTTCATTTTTGCTCTCAAACTCCACCGGGATATCAAGCTTACCCTCGCTGAAGCCCATCAGGGCCTTATGTACCTGAGCTGTCGGCTCCACAATGCTTCGAATCAGCTTTGTGGCCATCATCAGGACGACCGCTGTGGCGATCACCATCACTACGATGATTACGAGCATCGAGATCTTGCTGGAGCGCTCCTGCTGGTCAATCGCCGTTTGCTGCGCCTCGTTTAAAGACTCATCCAGTGTACCGGCATACGTGGTCAACTCGTTCAAGTGCGGAGAACAGGAATTCAGAATCATCCTGACAGCCTCCTCGCCCCGGCCGCTGTCAACCGCATTCATGATATCGGGGACCTGTTCAGCCCACACTTCAAGATCCTGAATCAGGGTATCTAAATCGCGGTCATCAAGAGGATAAATCTCCCGCAATTCCTGGATTTTCGCATCCAGGCCGGTCAGAACGCTGTTGATGTAGCTCTCCAATTCCGCATTGGCGCTGCGGTCATCGGGATTCAGCGCCATATCGCGGACGCATCTGGCCGCACCAGTGGCATCCAGCCGAATGGATGTGATCAGTTCATTGGCCCGCATCTCCGTCTCAATAACACTTGTATAGGCATTCTTCTGATTGAACAGAAGCCCCAGCGTGCTGATAATAATCAGCAGTGACACAACAATGGTAATTCCGAATCCCAAAATCAAACTCTTTTTAATTTTCATATTTTTGAGCATGACTGCCACTCCTTCTTCTTTCTTGCACTTGTTTTCATCTATATCAATCGGCTGTGCGGTGCGCCCGTTTTTTACACCACATCACCGTATCTTCCCTTTCTCACATCGCCGAAAAGCCGCCCGTCCACCAGTGTCACCACCCTGCGGCGCATAATATTGACATATTTGCTGGCGTGGGTCGCCATGATTACGGTTGTTCCCCTGTGATTAATTTCCGTCAGCAGATGAAAAATATCCCAAATGTTGTCATCATCCAGGTTTGCCGTAATCTCGTCAAGGATTAAAATCGGCGGGCTGTTGATCAGCGCTCTTGCCAGCTCCACACGGCGGCATTCACCGATGGACATCTCCGCAGGATATCTTTTCCCAGTCCCGGCCATGCCTACCAGCCCAACGACCTTTTCAATCCGCGCCTGCAGCTGTCTCGCTGATTCCAGCTTTCTTCCGACCCGGGCCGCAAGCATCAAATTCTCCTCCACCGTCATCTTCCGGATCAGGGATTGCTCCTGCGGGACCTTTCCAAACAGCATGGCGGTCCGGGTATAATTCCAGCGCATCAGCTTTGACAAATCCCTGCCTTCTAGGCGGACAACGCCCCGATCCGGCCTCATCTGTCCTGAAATCAAATCCAGCAGGGTACTCTTGCCTGCGCCGCTGCTGCCGATTACAAATACAAAATCGCCTTGTTCAATCGTAAGGCTCACATCTTCTACGCCAGTCTCGACCTGTTTTTCAGTCCAGCCATGCTTGCCTGTCTGATAATACTTCGTTACATTTTCCAGTGCAATTGTGGGCATATACATTCTGCTCCAGTCTGCGGATCACCGTGTGGGTGCTGCAAACGCCTTTCTCTTGAAAACCGCCTTGATTCTGATATAATGACAAATAACGTCGATATCTGGTGGTGGAATTGTGAAAAGAAAAAGCGGGAAAAAGCATACAGGGCGAACCTATCTTCTTTTCGCACTCCTTGCCCTGCTCTGTGTTGGGATCGCAGAGCTGGCTGCCTGCCGCTTTTTTGCCCCTGCCCTCTATCAGCAAATTACATCACCGGTCCGTCGATGTCTGCAGTCCGTTGCGGAACTTGGCGTGCACACAGCCGCAGAAGTCTCTGCCTGGTGGTCCGCTTATACCGCGCAGGAGGAACTGTCCGATCCGCAGCTTGCGGGGGAGCCGGCAATCCCCAGCGATACGCCCATATCTGACCCATCTCTTACGGAACTCAAGGAAATTGACGGCAAAGAGGTCCTGACCGGGGGAATCATCCCAGTGGTTTATTATAACCAGGGGGATGCAGCCTGGGCGGATCAGCCATATGGCGACGATGATATCGGGCACTACGGCTGCGGACCGGTCACCATGTCCATGGCCGTGTCCAGCATGGGCGGTTGGGACAGTGATCCCGTACAGATGGCACAGTGGTCCGCAGAGCATGGATATTGGGCAAAGGGCGGCGGATCCTATCTTTCGATTATAGAAGGGACCGCGACAGCCTATGGCCTGACGGCCAGCTCCCTTGTGGAACGCACGCCGCAAGCCGTTCGGGAGACGCTGCTGTCTGGAAACCTCCTGGTCGCACTGATGGGTCCCGGCCACTTTACGCAGGGGGGCCACTTCATTCTTCTGCGTGGTGTTACACTTTCCGGCATGATTCTGGTTGCCGACCCAAACAGCGAGGAACGCAGCCTGATGGAATGGGATCCACAGTTGATTCTTGATGAGCTCTCTGCCAGCACCGCCAGCGGCGCTCCTCTTTGGGTCCTCTCCCTCGCCGATTCTTGACACGCTTTCCCGCTCTGCCTGGACATCAGCCCGTCGGGCTGGTGTCCAGGCTTTTATGATAGAGCGATTTTTTGCCCCCCAGCTTTCGATTTAAAATCCTGTCAAGCTCCACAAGCTGCCTGAGCAGCCGTCCGTTGACCGCCACCTGCTCTGCCAGTCTCTCTTCTTCCTTCCCCGCTGCCGCGGCCCCGTTGAGAAGCTCCGCCAGCTGACGCGCCTGCGCCGGCGCAAGCGCGTCCCGCTGTTCCTCCAAAGCACGGCGGATCCTGCGCAAACTCTCCAGCGGTTCTCTCCGCATGGAAAGCAGGATGCGTATGGTGACCTGATCGCCCCGTTCAATTGCTTCTGCGAGCTGTTTCGAGATGTCAAAAGCTTCGTTCAGCAATGCATACATCCGTTTTTCCAATGACAAAGCCTTCTGCAGCTCCAACGCCTCCATACCTCGACTACCTACTTCCTCTGTTTTGCGTTCTGGCCGCCTCACGGAATGCGTCCCGCAGCTCAGCCGCCTTGATTTTCACCCCGGTCAGCGGCTCCTTCCGCCTGCCGATTTTTGCGCGTCCCAACTCATAATCGAAATATTCATACAACCGCCCCAGATTGTGGCTGATCTCATATTTCCGATCCAGAGTGCTGTCCAAATAGTCTATAATCTCAATACCGCGCTGCACAGATGCCTCAAAAAGCGGATACTCCTTTTTGTCCAGTGCCAGTTCCGCCTGCATCAGCCGCTTGACCAGCTCATCATACAGCAAAAGCAGCAGTTCTTCCTGTGTCATGGTAGCGATGCTCTGTTCCTTATATTGCTGATAACCCTTCAGATCCATAACGACCGGCTCACCGCCCTTTTCAATAGCCGCCCATCAAACCGGCGAAGTAAGAACTCTGCGAATTCATTTCGCTGACCAACTGCTCCAGCGCCGAAAATTTTGCGGTATAGCGGTCAATCTGGTCGGACATTTTATCCTGCCACTTCTGAATCTGCTCATCCAGCGCATCCAGCTGCTTCTGAATCGTGTTGGAATACAGTGTGCTGCTTGCCAGTGGAGAACCTGCCTTCTCCACCAGGATTCCCTTGCCGCCCTTCGTCTTTCCGTACAGATCCAGAGGCGTCTTCAGCGCCTGCATCAGGCCATTGCTGGAAGCGCCGCTCTCCGTACTCTTGCTAAAGATGTCCCGCACCTTATCCGGGTCAGTCTCCAGAGTGGCGCGCAAAGCGCTCTCATCCAAAGTCAGTGTCGTCAGGCCGTTGTTGTAAGCTGTGGTAATCCCAGCGGCTTTCAGTGCTGCGCCGTCGCTGCCGGTCATGGAGACGGCATTGAGCAGGCGGCTGTACAGGGCGGAGAGATCAGAATCGCCAAACAGCAGCCCCTGCTTTGCTTTCTCCTCGTAGGCGGCAATAGCGGACTCAGACATTCCCTCCATATCCTTGTCCGTCAGCGGTTCATAATATGCGCCGCTGGACTTCTGGGCAGGCAGAGTGGAGTAGGCGTTCTTAATCTCCGTCACCATGGCGTTGTAGTCCTCCACCATGGATCGGACCGCGTCCACAATTTTATCCGCGTCAGAGGTAGCTGTAAAGGTCACTGCCTCTGGATCCTCCACCAGCGTCCCCGCCGCTGTTATGACTGCCCCGTTTTCATCCTTTACATCCGTCTCCGCATAGTTAAAGGTTCCCTTCAAATTCACATTCAGGCCATCCACGTTGAAGGTATTGCTGCTGCGAGTAATATCTTCCAGAATCTGACCATTGACCGACATGGAGAGGATTGCATCCTGCCCCTTCTCCTCCGTGCCGCCCCCAAACAGGGCACTGGCCAGGCCGTCGCCCATCTCCACACGGCCTGCGGCCCCGCTCTCCTTGGCCACAAACTGAAATTGGTTGGTGGTTTTGGAATAGTTGACAGTGACTCCCACATCCGCGTTTCCGTTGATTGCGGTCAGAACACTCTCCAGGGCGGTGTTTTTGTTGAAGCTGCCCACCACCTGATCGTTGACCTTGAACTCATACAGAAATTCGCCCTTGTCGTCCACTCGGTAATATTCACCATCTTTGCCGTCGTAGCTCTTGGCCACTTTGTTACCCTTGGAATCCACATAGTAGGAATAGGCAGGGGTGTCCTCAGTGGCCTCCACATCGATTTTTTTGACCTCGCCTTCGGCTTTTGCCATGGTAAACTTGCCCCAGTCCGCGTCCTTCAAGATATCTCCCAATGTCTGGCTGGTGTCGACATAGGTGCTGGCGCCGCTTCCCAGGCCAAGCGCCTCGGCCGCATTGCCGGAAACCGCCATAGTAGAGCCTTTCTGAATCGTCAGCTTCAGAGAGAGCGCATCCCGACCGCTGACATTGTTGAGGTCCACTTCAATCTTACCAGCGCCGAAGCTATCGTCCAGCTTCTGTTGCAGCGCCTTGAGATACTCCGTATTGGTCCATGTGTGCCCATCCGGCTTTCGATAGTCGGGCAGAGTGATCTTCTTTGTCACACCGTCCAGAGTGACCGTCAGCTCCTTGCCGGAGAGATAGTCCCCCACAGTGCTGTCCTCATTCACAAGCTCCACGCCAGACAGGTCCAGACTCTTGGTGCTCTCGGATGGGGTGAGTCCCAAAGTGTTTTTGATATCCCCGCTGGCCGAACTGATGTAGACATTGTTGCCAGCGCCGCCCTTGTCATAAAATTCAATGCTTTCGCCGTTGACGCGCACTCCGATTCTTGTATTTGCCTCCACCATTGTGCCGTCCGAAAGCGTCATGCTTTGCTTGCTCAGCTTTTCGTCAATCGCCTTGGCCAGCTCGTCGGCGCTGCTGTAAATATCCAGTTCACCAAATTCGACGGTGTAAGTCCGTCCCCCGCCATAGTTAATCGTCAGTGAACCAGAGATGTTGCTCAGCGGCTGCTTCTCTTTCAAATTGATTTGCTCTCCGGAAACAGAAGGCTTATCACCGCTCCCGCCGGCCAAGCCGGAGACCGTGTAGATTGCCGCCTTGGCCAACTGCTTGACACCCAAGATCTGTACATCGCTGTTGGTCCTGCCACTGGCGGATATCTTATCCGCATAAGCGCCGACCGTGCTGACCTTAACTGCGCTGTCAAAGAAGGCTGTGGACATCAGGTTTGTAGCGGACATATACGAGGTATATTTATCGGTGAAGGCCGACATTTTTGCAATAATACTGCGGTAGGCCTCCTGCTGCCACTCCACTTTGGTCCGCTTTTGTTGCAGGCCCTGAATTTTCAGTTGATAGCCGGAGACCGCATTCTCAATCAGAGTTTCCGTATCAATTCCACTGGCCAAGCCTGAAATGACATTCCGGGTTCCGTAGATGCTGCTGGAGCTGCTGCCCACGCTGCTGACAGATGCCATATGCTTTCACTCCTTTGAAAAACTGGGCATTGCCCTCTTATTTATTGGCTGAATTTGTCGATATTCTTTATGAGCGGATTTCATAATTCTTCTATTTTTTTATCGGCACATCTCTTTAGAAAAATAAGAGGGAATCTCACAGTTTTTACATTGGGAGGCGGAATTCCTTGCCAGAGATTATTACTGTTACCAATCAAAAGGGCGGTGTTGGAAAAACGACCGTCGCCGCAGCGCTGGTCTGCGGTCTTCACCAAAGAGGTGCCCGGGTGTTGGGTATCGACCTTGATCCCCAGGGAAATCTGGCCTTTGCCCTTGGCTTGGATATTGGACGCGGTCATACTGTTTATGATGTGCTCACTGGCACCGCTGCGATTCAAGAGGCCGTAATATCCACTCAATATGGAGATGTCCTTCCCTCTGACATCATGTTGTCCACCGCCGAGGTTTCATTTACAGCGCCGCGCCGCGAGTTTATGCTCGCCCAGCAGCTGAATCTGCTCTCAGGCACCTATGATTTTGTTGTGATTGATACTCCGCCGGCGCTGAATATTCTGACCATCAACGCCTATGTCGCCTCAACAAGCCTCATCATTCCCATGGAGGCAGAGGTTCTCAGCCTGGTTGGAATTTCTCAGATTCAAGACACCATAGAAGCGGTCCGTGAATCCTTTAATCCGGGCCTGAAGGTTCTGGGCATTCTCCTCAATAAGTTTAACGCCCGCCTGACTCTCTCCCGGGAGATTCTGGAGCTGGCGGAAGAGGTTGCCTGTCAACTAAACAGCCAAGTGTTCCCCACGAAGATTCGAAGAGGCGTCGGCGTCGCTATGGCCCCCGCCCATGGTCAGAGTGTTCTTACATACCGCCCATCCTCCAATCCAGCACAGGATCTGCAGAGGATCGTAAGCATTGTGGCGGGAGATCAGTTTCCACTTGCGGAAAAAATCTGATTGCCGGTCGCTTTTTGAACATAAAGGAGTATCGCTCATATGGCCTCAGTAAAGGGTTCCAATACCAGCAAAACCGCCCATGTCATGAATCTGCTCAGCAGAAGCCGCGGCACCGAGTCCCCTCTGCCCACGGACAGCGCGGCTGCATCTGCTGCTTTGCCGGAAGACGCCCACAGCCCGCAGCCCCCCCCTATCCTGGCATCTCTGCAAAATGATATGGCAGTCTCCTCTGCCATTAAGGACGCCCTGCAGGCATCCTTGGAAGACGAAACAGAAGCACCAGCGCATCCTTCCCCCATATCCAAGCCGCCAGCGCCCTCCCTTTCACAGGAAAATCCCCTGCAGAACGCACCCCCTTCCTCGAAAGTACCGCCGGCCACACCCCCAGCCACCGAAAAAGATGCTGAAACGCAGCCGCCCGCGGAACCGCTTTCCACTCCCACAGTCTGCGAGACCGCCTGTGAAAACATTATGCAGCTTCTAGTGGCGGAAAAAGCCGATCATTATATGGGCCTCTTTGGTCTATGCCGCTGTAGCCGTTGCAGGAATGACGTCTTGGCGCTGGCACTGAATCAGCTTCCCCCTAAATATGTTGTCATGCCGGTCCATGAACTCACCTCCAGGCTCTCTATATATGAGGGGCGCTTCAGTTCCGCTGTCACCGCCCAGATCCTGCGCGCATGCAAGGAGGTCCTGGAGCATCCCCGGCATGACATATCATAGGTCTATCATATTTGAAAGCCTGACGCGATGCTGCGCCAGGCTTTCACTTTTTATAGGCTTATTGCGACTCTTCCGGTGTGCTCTCCCCAGGCTGTTCCTGTCCCACATATGGATGGTTCAACTGCTCCCACAGCATATTGACGTTTTCCATGCAGATAAAATACACGCTGGTCAATACCTGATTGGGAATCCCCAGTTCTTCCGCGAGGCTGCTGATTTTGTTCCAGTTTGCAGCTTCATAGCTCAGTACCAGATCATACAGCTTTCCGCAGCGGCCCTCCTTGCGTAGCAGTGCCGCCTTAATCTCCTCCGCAATCGGGACCTCGTTTAAAATTTCTTCCAGCGGCGCATCAATAAGGTAGTTGAGAGTAGAAAACATCCCCATCAAATATGCCTCTGACCTGGAAACCGGCATATCCTGGGCATACTTCATCAGTTCACTGCAAAAGTTTGCCCGCATAAAAGATAATTTCAGAAACTCTTCCGCTCCAACATCCATTTGGTTATCCGTGCCGCCGACGCTGAGCAGATAAATCCATTGCTTCAGCTGGCCTAGTCCCAGCGTCATAATAGCCTGGTGAATCGTTGTCGCCCGGTGACGCAGAGCGAAATACACAGAGTTTGCCATCTTCAGCAGGGCAAAGCTAAGGCTGGCGTCCATGGAAATCATCTGCTCGATTTCGTTGACATCCGGCTCATCCTTCGTCACCGCCACCATCAAGCGGAAAAAATTGCTTTGAAGATACGCCCCGCTATGAGCCTTTGTCGTAAGCTTCTCTGCGACATGAGTTCCCTCCATCGCATCCGCACCCAGCGCCACCGCCTTTTGGTACTGTTCCTCCGTCTCAATATTCGTGACAATGCATTTTTTGTGCATGCTGTGCGCAATGTCAATAATATTGTGCATGGCGGCATCTGTTGTTGTCTTGGAATTGAGCTTGATATAATCGAGGCTATCCAATAATGTCAAATACCGGGGCGCAAACTGGAATTCGTTGGCCGCAATTTTATATCCCTCTCGGGCATATTGATTCACAAAATGCATGGACAGCGGATGTATAATCACACTGTCGTCAATCTGAATCACAAGCTCTGACTTATCAAACAGCCTCGGCGTTTTTTTCATCAGAAGCATGGTGGTAAAGGTCATGAAGTTCAAGGACCCCTTCAGGCTTTTTGTGCTGTTCTGCGTCAGAAAATTATAGATGGTATCTGCCGCGGCAAACTCATTGGCCGCACCGGCATCTCCAATAAAGGCTTGGTTTTCACCGTGATATAGAATCTCATATCCCAGGATTTCGCCTGCCGCATCTTTAATCGGCTGTCTTACAATGTACTTGCTGCCCATGGCCCATGCCTCCGTGCTCAGCTTTTTGTATGTTCCAGCAAATGGTCAATCACCTGAACCAAATGACCGATTTCCGGCTTGCTCATCTGCTCATCCGCCCCCAGTTCCTTTCCTTTGCGCCGCATCTCCTCCGTAATCAAAGAGGAAAAGATTACCAGGGGAATATGTTGAAACTCTTTGTCGCTCTTTACCAGTTTTGTAAGCCTATGCCCGTCCATCTGCGGCATCTCAATATCCGTAATGATTAGCGAAACCAGTTCATCCAGCCTGTCATTGCCCCGCAGGGTGTTCAGATAGTCCCACAACTCCTGTCCGTTGGAGAACATCTTTGTGTTAACATAGCCGGACTTATGCAGCGCCTCCTCAATCATCTTGCTCAAAAGTATGGAATCTTCCGCCACCACAATAGCAGAGTTACTGCGGTTCCGCGGTCCCAGCTGATCAATCTCAGACATCTGTATGGTGGTCTCCGGCGCGATCTCCGCCACAATTTTTTCAAAGTCCAGAATCGTGACCAAATCTTCCCCGCACTGGGCAATTCCTGTGGCAACGCCCTCTCTGCCGCCGGATATCGTCTTGTCAGGTTTTTGGATATCCCGCCAGGAAATACGGCTGATCCCCACCACGGTATGAACGCGGAACGCAATATTCATTTTGTTGAAATTTGTGACAATAAACAGGTCTTTTGGCCCTTTTTCTTTCGAAACTCCCAGTAAATATTTCGGCAGGTCCACCACTGTGATCACGACGTCCCGCGGCTTGAAAATCCCCTCCACCGCAGCGTGTGCGTGGGGCATGGGCTTAACCGGAGCGGAAACCAGAATTTCTTTCACCTTTGCCACGTTGATGCCGTACAGGCTGCCATCAATGGTGAACTCCATAACTTCAATTTCATTTGTACCAGACTCCAGCAAAATGCCCTTTTTATCTTCTTCCAGCATATTGGGCCACTCCTCTCTGTCGGTGATTCTCAAATAATAAGCTCTGGTTTGCCATAGCATCGGACGCATCCCATGCCCGTTGATACATCAAACAGCAGCGTACGCGCCACAGTTCCGCCTACATCCTCTTTCAAAAGCCGGATACCCTCCCGCTTCAAGTTCATGTGAACGCTTTCGATATTGCGCTGTCCGATATTTCCCAGTGCGCCGCCGCTGACTTCAAACATTTTTGCCCCGCCCGCGATCTTGGCGGTAATGCGGGAGCGCATCGCCCCTTTTGACTCCATCATCCTCAGCGTCTCGCGGATACCTGTATCTGCGTATTTCATGGTATTGGTGCGGCCGGTCTCCATATTCAGCGGCAGCATGACATGGACCATAGCTCCCAGCTTCTTCAGCGGATCGTACAGGCAAATGCCGATGCAGGACCCCAGCGCGTATGTCACCAGCATCCCGCTGTCCCTTGCCATCTTCATGTCTGCAATACCAACAATCAGCTTATGCTCCACCGCTCACGCCCAGCTTCCTTAATAAAAAGTTTAATGATCGGATGTCAGGAGACAACAGCAGCCTGCAGGGAACTGTTTGTCCATCGCGGACAAAATTGCCGCCGATAGTCATGATATAATCCGACTGTCCCCCATATTCTGCCATAGGCACCGCCATAATGGCCCCCTGCATATCCACAGTAAAGGCAGGTACCGTCAGCTCAATATCAATTCCCGCCAGGCTGCTCAGGGCATTGATAAAGGTAGAAATCATAATATTTCCCACCTCAATCAGGGCAGAGCACTCCATCTCATGAAGCCCGCTGTAATCCTCAACACCTTTTCCCAGCATACTCTCCAGCACCAAGTTGACAAATTTCAACTGCTGTACAGAGAGCATGATCCCGTTCACCTGCCCGCTCATCTTGACCAGCACGCCTGCTGTGATCTCCTCAGGGCCTCCGATCCACTCAATGGCTTCGTTATACCCCATGATGCGCACCTCCGGCATCTCAATCCGCACCTGTTGTCCGATCAGTGAGGACAATGCGGTAGCGGCATTCCCGGTGCCAATACTCCCGATTTCCCTGAGTGTGTCAAGCTCTAAAGAATTCAGGTCGCTGTAGCTTTTAATGGTCATTCGCTCCTCCTCCCTCAGCCTCGCAGATTGTTGATGACAGTTTCGATCTCATCAGATGTCTGGACCATTTTCAATGCCATGCTGTAAGCCCTCTGGGATTCAATCACCTTCGTCATTTCCTCCGCCAGATCCACATTGGATGACTCCAGCATCCCGCGAACCAGCGTCCCATCCCCAACCCGGAGACCGCCGTTTTTTTCAACTGCGAGAAACCTTGTTCCATCCAGATGCTCCATACCGTTATAATTGATATAATCGAAGATTCCCACCGGCTGGTCTGCGTCACCGTCCGTCACTTCAATCATGCTGCCTGTATCGCTGAGAACAAAGCGGCCGTCTCCATCGGACAGGTACATCACTCGCTCTATGACAGGCTGTCCCTGTTCATCTGTCTCGCCAGTGGCCCGTTGCAGCTCCGCGATGGAAAACGCTCCGTTTCTGGTGAGTGATACTTCATTGGTGGCCAGATCCACCAGGGCGAAAAAGCCGTCTCCTGAAATCATATAATCCTGCGCTCTTCCTGTATCAACGCCAGCGCCGGAAGAAAAGTCAGTGTCCGTGGTCCACAGGCAGGCCCCCGCGCCTGCAGGCAGCTGCGCATCGTCAACCGCCTTGATATCCTCATACATCAACGCCGCAAAGCGCCCTTTTTCTGCCTTGAAACCGTATGTATTGACATTTGCAATGTTGTTTCCCTGAACATTCAGTCTCTTCTGCTGTTGATGTGCGCCAACTGCGCCGATAAAGAAAGATTGATTCATCTCTCCGTCATCTCCTTACATCCGTCCGATTTCCGTGGCCGCCTTTGTCATCAGCTGATCGTACATCTTGGAAACCTGAGCCGCACTTTGAAGCGCCCGCTGGTATGTGATCATTTCTGTCATCTGCTTGACGATGTCTGTATTGGAGCGTTCCAGATATCCGTTGAGCACCTCCACATCCTGCGCTGCCGTGCCCTGTGCGCCCACAAACAGTCCTTCTCCATTGCGCTCCAGCGCGCCGGTATCCTCGAAGAGGAACACACCCAACTGCCCGATAAGTCCGCCTTCATCGTAGTAGATGGTTCCCTGATTTCCTCCGTAAATCTGATCTGTTCCCAAATAAATGGGCTGCAGCTCCGGATCCAGCACCTGTCCATATCCAGGCAGGCAGAGATAGCCCTCATCATCCAGCGAAAAATTGCCCATACGCGTATATGCAATCCCGCCATCCGGGTCCTGAACAGCAAAAAAGCCGTCTCCATGAATGGCAAAGTCCAGCGCTATCCCCGTGGGCTCCAGTATTCCTTGTGTATAGTCAGTGTAAATCCTACTGGCGGCGCGGATATAGCTCTGTCTTCCAATCTCCTGTCCCGTATTGTGCTTGTTCCCCATCCGGCTGTACATGACATCGTCAAATGTGCTGGCAGTGTACAGGTCCTGCTTATATCCCGCTGTGGAGATATTCACCATATTATTGGCAATGACATTCAAGTTCTGCTGATGTGTCAGCATAGATGATGTCAGGTTGTAGAATCCCTTGAACACTTGTAATTCCCGCCTTTCCTTGTGGTAGCTTTTGTCCCATGAAAATACTGCTCCATGTGATCCCTCAGCTTTTGAATGGCTCGGGCATGTATCTGGGAAATTCTTGGGCTGCTGAGATCCATGACCTGCGCAATTTCCTTCATATGCAGGTTCTTTTCGTAATAGAGGGACAGCACGATCTGCTCGTTCCTGGACAGCATTTGAATGCCCTCTGCCAGTTTCTGCTGCAATTCCTGTGTTTCCAGCGCCTTCTCGGGCTGCGTTTGGGTATCTCTGGACGGAACCTCCACACGAAAGTCATCGGCCTCCCGCGCATCCATCAACAGGTCCAGAGACAGTACGCTGCTCAGCGCAATTCCCGCTATGTCCTTTTGGTATCGCTCCTTTGTGATCCCCAGTTTTGCGGCCACCTCGACCTCTGTCGGATGTCTCCCCAGCAGGGTGGTCAGTTCTGAAATGGCTTTGTCAATCTCTCTGCCCCGCTGCCGAATGGTGCGGGGAATCCAATCTTGTTTTCTCGCCAAATCAATGACCATGCCACGAATTCTTTTCGAGACATACGTTTCAAACTTTACCCCCTTGCTGGGGTCATATTTATCAATCGCGTTCAGCAGGGTCAGTATTCCCTCATTGACAATATCATCCACCTGGGCAAAGCTGCTGTATACACCTCTCACTTGAATTGCCGCGCTCTTAATCAGGTCCGTGTAGCGCAGAACCACCGGCCACTTCAGTGCCTCATCCCCAGTCTCTTTATAAAGCCTCAGCAGCTCCTGGGTATCCAGGTTTTCAACTGCATCCTCTGTATAGCTGTGACCAGCGCAGGCTGTTGCCTCACTCACCGGGCCACCGCCTTCCGTGACGCCGTGTCCATAGCGATATTTCCGATAGCCTGAATCTGTACAGAACTTGTGACCTCATTGAATGAAAGCACATAGACACTGGGATAAAATTGTGTGATCATCTTGCTGAAATATCCGCGAATCACTTGGCTGACCAAAATTACCGGCGTCTGGGACAGCTCATTGAACTTGCGAATATACTCCGCCATTTGCGTGACGATCTGCTGCATCAGGTCCGGCCCCATCGCCAGATAGACGCCCTGCTCATTTCTTGTCAGCGAGGAAATAATCTTCTTCTCCACCTCAGCATCCAGCGTGACGACACGCAGCTGCCCATCTTCGCAAAACCGGCGGGTAATTGTCCTGGCCAACGCGCCGCGCACCTGTTCAATGGCTGCATCTACATCCCGTCCCTGGCCCAAGGCGTCCACCAGAGTCTCCAGAATCGTCCCAAGGTCCTTGATCGGTACGCCTTCTTTTAGAAGACTGCGCAGAACCTTTTCCAAGGTGGCATAAGAGACCACGTTTGGAATTGCCTCCTCCACAAGCTCTGGAGAGAACTGCTTCAAATTTTCCACCAACTGAATCGTCTCTGCTCGGTTCAGCAGCTCATACGCATACTTTTTGATGGTCTCCGAGAGATGGGTCAGCATCACGGACAGGGGGTCAATCACAGTGTAGCCATAGACCTCCGCCATCTCCCGATTCTCTGGTAAAATCCAACGAGAGGGGATTCCATAAGCCGGTTCCACAGTCTCAATGCCATCAATCTCCCCCAGAGGATTCGCCGGCTCCAAAGCCAAGTAGTAGTCCACCAGAATCTCTCCCCTGGCCACCTCTTCTCCCCGGATGCGGATCACATACTGGTTTGTTCCCAGGGAGGCGGCATCATGCAGACGGATGGATGGAAATACAAAGCCCATGTCCTGGGCGTACTGCCTTCTGAAAATCACAATACGGCTGATCAACTTTCCCCCCTGGCCTTCATCCACCATAGGGATCAGGCTGTAGCCGAACTCCATTTCAATTGGCTCAACCGTCAGCAGGGAGTATACATTGTTGATATCCTTATAGTAATCACTTTCACTGGGCGGCACCTCTTCCGTCTGTGACACTGCGCTCTCGGCGGCGGCCGCAATGGTTTTCTGCCTTTCCATACCGCGTTTGACCAAATATCCACCGCCCACAAGACCGCCGCCGCCGATGATCAGTGCGGCATGCGGCGTATTTGGAATAACCCCCAGGAAAAGCAGGATGACGCCCGTTGTCATCATCGCCCTTGGCTGGGCCTTAAACTGCGCAATAACATCTCTGTTGAGACTGCCCTCTGAAACAGACCGGGTAACAACCATACCAGTAGCAGTGGAGATCATCAGTGCCGGCAACTGGGACACCAGGCCATCGCCAATGGTTACAATGGAGTAGGTTTGTAAAACCGTAGTGAAGTCACCGCCGCCCATCACCATCCCAATAATGACACCGCCCACAAAATTGATCAGGGTAATGACAATCGACATAACTGCGTCACCCTTAACTATTTTCGTGGCACCATCCATAGCGCCGTAGAAGTCCGCCTCTTTTTGTATTTTCTGGCGCCGGGCCCTTGCCTCCTGCTCATTAATCAGGCCGGAGGACAGATCCGCGTCAATGGCCATCTGCTTGCCCGGCATCGCATCCAGCGTGAAGCGAGCCGCCACCTCAGCCACACGCTCGGCGCCCTTTGTAATCACAATAAACTGCACCAGCACAATGATTAAAAAAATCACCACACCGATGACAATATTTCCGCCGGTAATCAGCTGGCCGAAATTTTGAATGACCTCTCCCGCATAGCCGTCTCGGAGAATCATCCGGGTACTGGATACATTCAGTCCCAGGCGGAAGAGCGTGGTTACCAGCAGCAGGGATGGAAATATCGAAAATTCCAGCGCCTCCGAGATATTCATGGTAATCATCAGGATCATAATCGCCAAACCGATATTGACGATCAGTAAAAAATCCAGCAGAAAGGTGGGCAGCGGGATGATTAAAAACAAGACGATGACTACGACGCCCAACGCCACCGCATTATCCAAGGCTATGTTAAGCAGCCGTTTCATGTGTGCTTTGCCCTCCATTGCTCACTGCCATCTCTGCAGCTTCTGAACATCTAACGCCAAAAACCGCCCGCCCCGGTCTATCGGGCAAGGGACGAACCGCTTCAGAGCGTTCTCTTTGTCAACTTGAAAATGTAAACCAGCACCTCCGCCACCGCTCCATACAACTCCGGCGGAATCTCCTGGTTCAACTCTGTCTGCGCATAAAGCGCCCTGGCAAGCGGTACGTTCTCAACAACCTCCACCTGATGTTCCTGCGCAATCCTCACAATGCGCGCAGCTAATTCATCCTGTCCCTTTGCCAGCACAATGGGCGCGCTGTCCTTCTCCGGCTGATAGCGCAGTGCCACCGCAAAATGTGTGGGATTGCGGATAACAACATCCGCATGAGGAACCTGCTGCATCATACGCCGCTGTGCCATTTTTCGCTGATTCTCTTTGATTTTTCCCTTGATTTGCGGGTCTCCCTCAATCTGCTTATACTCTTCCTTGATCTCCTGCTTACTCATTCTCAGCTGCCGCTCATATTCCCACCATTGATACATAAAATCCAGCGCCGCAATCACAATAAATGCAATAATGATGGAGATTGCCATGCTTTTTCCACTCTCAAATAGGTGGCGGCATGCAGCTCCAATATCCGTGTACAGGTATTTCGCGCTCTCTAGAAATTGCGACTTCAAGCTCAGGTACACAATCACCAGAAGCAACGTGATCTTCACTACTCCCTTCAATGCATCTATGACGCTTTTCAGGGAGAAGAGACGTTTGATGCCCTGCTTTGGGCTGATTCTGCTAAATTTGGGCCGCAACAACTCGCCGCTGACCAGAAATTTTGTCTGCGCCAGCGTTACCGCCACAGCACAAAAGCCGGTCACCAGCATGATAGGAAGCACAGTCTTTGCGAGAATCCAAGATGCCTGCTGTTCAATCTCCCGGAGGAGCTCTGTCCCCCCCGTCGGGCTTTCGCAGGCAGACAGGCAATAGACGATAAATTCTCCCATCGCCGTGGTCATAGTCTTGGCCAGCAAAAAAAGCATACAGACTGCGGCCGTCAGCGTTGCCACAGCCACTGCATCCTGGCTTAAAAACGTATTGCCCTTCTTGCGTTCGTCACGTCGTTTCTTTGGGGTCGCCTTTTCGGTTTTAGAGCCCTCCGCCAAGAATTGTCCCCCCTGTCCTCCCGAGCTGTCCGCCGTCTACCCGGTCATAGCCAGCAATTCCCGCAGGCTGTCCAGCATGGTTATTTCAGTCTGCAGCAAAAATTCACTGAAGGGTGAAATCAGCAACAGCAACAGAACAAGCCCGATTAGCACCTTCAGTTCGATATTGATGGAAAATACATTGATTTGTGGAATCGCCTTCATCAAGATTCCCATCCCCACCTGGCCCAGCAGCTCCGCTGCCAAAATCGGCATACAGAGTTTTACAGCCAACACGGTGCATTCTACGAATAGCTCCAGGGCCGCTCCTGCAACATCCGGGCTGATGGCAACACTGCCAAAGCCCACAATCTGTCCTGAAGCTGCCATCATACGCAGCAATGTGTGATGTCCGTTTGCCGCAAAGAACAGCAGTGTCATCAGAACATTCAAAATCTCTCCCGTTACAGACAAATTACCCTGTGCTCCTGCGTCGTAAATCTGATTCATGGTCATACCCATCTGGGTATCAACCGTCAGACCTGCAAGCTGGACGATGTAAAAGAAAAAATTCATCACCATGCCGAGGACGAACCCCAGTGCCAGTTCCAAAAGGATCTGAATGGCGAAAACAATGGTCTCCCCCGGCGCATCCACCTTCTGTTCCGTTACGGAAAACACAAACACGGATAGCACCAAAATGAGGCCGCCCCGAAAAATACCCGGAATATTCCGCCGTCCCAGCACCGGATTGAACAAAACAAATCCGCTCATGCGGGCAGTGATATATAAAAACAGGGTCAACTCTCCCCAATCGACCATATGTCCGCACTCCTGCTAAGCGGCAATCATTGCAAACAGTTCCCTCGTATAGTCCTGCAGTGTCTCCAGCATCCAGCCGCCGCCGACCAGCAGCACCAGCACCACAACAATCAGCTTCAAGGCAAACGAAATCGTCTGCTCATGAATTTGTGTCACCGCCTGCAAAACCGCAACTACAACACCTACCAGCATACTCAGAAGCAGCATCGGACCGCCAAGCTTCAGCGTCACTCCCACTGCATCGCGCATCACGCTCATTACAACTGTCGTATCCATATTTCCTGTCTCTTTCCGCTAATGAAAGCTCTGCACTAAGCTGGAAAAAAGCAGTTCCCAGCCATTGATCGTAACAAAAAGAAGCAGCTTGAAGGGCATTGAGATCATGGATGGCGGCAGCATAATCATGCCCATAGACATCAAAGTAGAGGAAACAACAATGTCGATCAGCATGAATGGAATATATAGCACCAATCCAATCATGAAAGCTCGCTGCAATTCGCAGGTCATAAACGACGGCACAACCACGCGCAGCGGCAGCTTCATCGCTGTCTCTGTATCAATCTCTGCCCCCACATCTATATGGGCCAAGTCGCAGAACATGGTCAGCGTGGTTGTCTTTGTATTGCGGAGCATAAACTCCTTTAAGGGGACCTCTGCCCGGCTCAGAAATTCCTCCTGAGAAATTTCCTCCGCGGCATATGGCTCATATGCCTCTGTGCGGATCTGCGTAAACACCGGCTGCATGGTAAAATACGTCAGAAACAGTGCTATTCCGATCAGCACAATGTTGGGCGGAGTCTGCTGCGTTCCGATTGCCGAGCGTAAAAAGGAAAAGGAGATGATATATCTGGTGAAAGAGGTCATCATCACCAGCAGGGAGGGAAGAAGAGCGATTACAGTGGTAAGAAACAAAATTTCCAGCGTCTGCACATGATCGCCGTTAATATTGATGATTCCTTCGCTCACCGGGCATTCACCTCCGCTGTTGTTTTAGGCTTTTTTGAAGCACTTCGATAAATCCCGGCCTCCCGCCGTTCTCCTGATCTTTCGGCTTCTCTCTCAAAATCGCTGTCTCTTCCTCGGTAAATTCAGCCAGTACTGTAATGGCATTGGCCGTAACGCCCAGAAGAAAACAGCGCACGCCAGCTTGTACCAGAATCAGCGCCTCGCTTTTCCCAATGGCAGTCTGTGCGAGAATTTCTATTTGCCTCTCAGTTCTCTTGATATGAGACGCCGGAATCCCTCCCACGATCCGCCGTGTCGCCCAGCAAGCCAGGATCAAAACAGCTATGATAGAAAAAAGGAGCCATAGCAAGGCAGAAATATCAGAATCCAGCATGGCTCTCCATCAGGGAGTTCCCAAAATACTGTTCACGGTCTTCAACACACGATCTGGCTTGAAAGGCTTTACAATGAAGTCCTTCGCTCCTGAGCGGACCGCATCCATTACCATTCCCTCCTGTCCCATGGCGGAACACATGACCACATTCGCGCTGCTATCCTTGCTTCTGATTGCCTTGAGCGCCTCCAGACCGTCCATATTGGGCATGGTGATATCCATAATCACCAAATCCGGCTTGATCTCGCTGTACTTTTCCACCGCATCCGCTCCGTCAACGGCCTCATACAAATCTGTGTAGCCGTTTTTGCTCAGCGTATCCTTGATCATTTTCCGCATAAAGGCGGCGTCATCCACCAGCAAAATTTTCTTAGCCATTCTCATTCCATCCTTTTCAAGCGAATTTATTCACGGCGTTTCCGCGCATGTTGATTACTTCTTAATGCTGTCCATCAGACCGGGCTTTTTGACAATCTCCGTAATACGGATTCCAAAGTTGTCATCAATGACAACCACGTCTCCCTTTGCGATACACTTTCCGTTCACAAACAAATCCACCTGGTCTCCTGCCAGCTTATCCAGCACAACAAGAGACCCCTTGGAAAAGCCCAGGATTTCCTGCACCTTTCTCTGAGTCCGCCCGATTTCCACGGTAATCTGCAGCGGGACCTCCATGATCAGGTCCAGGTTTTCCGCCTGCTCCTTCCCAAGCACCTCCTGTGCATCCATTTCCGGCATATCGACAGGCATTGTGTTGATCACCTTCGGTTCGGGAGGCATGGCCCCCACTTGAGCCGGGAGAGGATACGGGTAGGGTGGATACGGGTAATATGGGGGATAGCCGCCCATGGTCCCTCCGGACGGGTTCCCGCTTTGTACAGAGGCCGGTGTCTGCATCGCCGGCTCTGAAGCCGCGGGCTTGGTCTGCGTCAACTGATCTGCCGGTTCCGAAGAGGCGGATGGCGGCTGCTGCAAGGGTTCCGCCGGGGCCTCCCCCCAACTCCCTGCCATCATCTTTTCAATCTCCTCCTGGCTCAGCTGTTTTCCACCGCTGGAACCGGAAGGCATCTCCTGAGCGGACGGCGCTTCTTTCCCGCTCCGCTCCGCCGCCAGAAGTTTTTCAATCTCTTCCTGACTCAGCTGCTTCCCGCCGCCAGAGGCCATCGAGGGCTCTGCAGGGGCCGGACAGTCATCCTCCTCTTCCAGGCCCAGACCCGCTAATAATTCCTTGGCCAGAGAGACACTCATAACATTCATGAACTCACTCTCCAGCGCTTTTTCGATTTTCAGAGAAAAGCGGACCACCACAATGGTCTTGGCCCCTTGCGGAAGATGGTTCTCCTTAAATTCCTGCAGGCTTTTCAGCTCAAAGGGGAGCGGGGTGGAAATATTAACCGGAAAGCCCAGAAAGTCCGACATCGCTGTGGAAGCGGCGCCCATCATCTGGTTCATGACCTCACAGACCGCGCTAATAGTCAGATCATTGAGCTCAAACTCCTCCTCCGGAGTTTCGCCTCCCATGAGGATATCAACAATTACCTTGATGTCACTCCGGCGCAGCAGCATGATATTGCTGCCCTCCAGACCCTCCACATACTTGATCTCCACGCCCATGGCCGGTTCCAGATTTCCAATGGAAAAATCCTCCACCTCCACCACAGTGACCTCCGGCGTTGTGATGTCCACTCTTTGATCCAGCAGATTGGAAACCGCTGTAGCCGAGGAGCCAAGGCTGATGTTCATCATTTCCCCGATGGCATCAATTTCCATCGGGCTAAACAGTTCCTTCTTCATATTGCCTCTTCGCTCCTTTGTTCAGCCTGATAGCATACCTCATCTATCCTGACTGCCATATTTTTTTTGTGCGTTCCCATTTTGCCCGTAAACCAGTGGTAGCCGCCGATGTCCAGGTAGACGGAGGATTGCTTGGACCGTCCCAGGTCAATCACATCCCCAACATTCAAATGATAGATATCACGCAGGGAAAGCTGTGCCTGCCCCAATGTGGACACAATTTCCAGAGTGGAGTCCCGCAGGCTATCAAAGATCTCTTCCGACTTGTCCTCTGCCGCCGCCTTGCGGATGGGATTTTCCTTGCTGATTTCCGCAAAAATATTGCTCAGCATCTCTCCCGGCAGGCAGATGCTCATCCGTCCGGACGCATCGCTGAACTGCATCTTCATATCCACAATGATGACAATTTCATCCAGCCCGATAATCTGGCTCAGCGTGGGATTGACGTCTGTTTTGCTGTAGGAAAACTGAATGGGTATATAATTCTCCCAGCTGCTCCCCATAACGGACACCATGTCGTTCACCAAGTCTTCATACAGCCGCAGCTCCAAATCCGTGTAGCTATACTCGGTGGTCGATGCCTCATCAACCGCTCCGTCGCCGCCCAGCAGCCGGTCCATCATACTCAACGCAGTGGAAGTAGAGAGATAGAACATCACCGGCGTGTCCTCTTCCTTCCCCTTCACAGATGCGTTTACAAGCGCCAGGACATCGCCTTCCGTCAGAGCGTTGGAGAATTCATAGTACCGCTGCTCCTCAATACTCTCCACGGTGATCTCGCCGTTAAAGCGCAGCCTCGCGTTCAGCCGGGAATTAATGATACGGGCATAGTTTTCAAAAATGCCGTTGAGCATCTTAATCCGGTCCTTGGTAAATTTCCTCGGACTGCTGAAATCATATTTCCGGTATTTCTTCTCCTGCTGTTCCTCCGCAGGTTCATTTAAATCCTTTTCGCCGCTGCGAACCGCATTCAGCAGAGCATCTATTTGACTTTGTGATAATACTTCTGCCATGAAATCCCTTCCCACACTCTTCAATCGGATGCAGCTCCACACGACGCATGGCAATATGAAGCCTCTGGCACCCGCTCTCGCAGCTCATTCGGTTGTGTACTGCAAAATGCCGCCCTGCAGCTCCTGCTCCAGGTTTCGGCCGCTTACGATCATTTCCACTCGGCGGTTCTGCGCCCGTCCCTCGACAGTATCATTGGTGGCCACAGGCCGCCACTGGCCAATTCCCTCGCTGACCAGCCGCGCCGGGTCAAGTGAACTGTGCTCCTGGACATAAATCACCACATTGGCGGCCCGCTGACTTGCCAAGGTGCGGTCTGTTGCCACGTTATTGGGCCGCTTCGGACTTGCCTGCGCCGTATGCCCCAGCACCCGAACTTCATCAATGGACTCCGCCGCATTGCTGAGCATCCCACTCACTGTATCTAGGATTGGTTTTGCCTCCTCTTTCAAAACGGGGCTGTCACCGTCAAAGAATACCACTTGGTTGAAGGAGATATAAATTTTACCGCCGTCCTTTGTAACGGAGATATTGCTCTCTTCCCCAGCCTGTGCGATAAATGCCGTCAGCTCCTGATAAAACTCCTCGATATCCTCATCAATTTGCTCCTGGAGATCCACAGGTCCACCTGCCTCGTCGGCGTCTGCGTTCGGTCCGTCTCCTCCGGGAGTAGCAGTCAATGTCTCCGTTGCCAATGGATTAAAGCTCATCACAAGCGCCTTCCAATTTTCTTCGCTGATGGTGGACATGGAGTAGAGGAGCACAAAAAAACAGAGCAAAAGCGTCACCATATCGCCATAGGTATCCATCCAGTTGGCTCCTCCGCCCCGATTCTTTTTTCCTTTTAGATTTTTCAAGGCTGCCTTCCTTCTCTCCCTGTCAGTCCCTTGGCCATTTACTTATCTGCCTTTTTGGCCTTCTTCCTGGATTTTTTCCCGCCTTCGCCGCTCTCGCCGTTGGCAAGCTCGCGCTGCATCTGTTCCATATAGGTCAGCAGCCGCTCTCTCAGAAACTTGGGATTCTCACCCGCCTGAATGGACATGACACCTTCCACAATAATCATCTTGCACAGCACCTCTTCCTCGTCCCGGTTGCGCAGCTGCGTGGCAATCGGTCCAAAGAACATATGGGCCAGAATGCAGCCGTAGAGCGTGGTGATCAGAGCTGTGCCCATGTCAGAACCGATATTGGTGTTTCCTTCCTCGAGGTTCATTCCCTTAAGCATATTGATTAAGCCCACCAAGGTGCCCACCATACCGAAGGCGGGCGCCACAGAAGATGCCTTGTCGTACATGGCGGCCGCGTCATCATGCCGTGCGGACATGCACTCAATGTCGTTTTCCAGGATGCTGCGCACCTTATCCGGGTCATAGGCGTCCACGATCATCATGATCGCCTGCTTGAAAAAAGGATCAGGCTGTTCATTGGCCTTCTCCTCCAAGGACAGCAGTCCGTTCTTTCTGGCAATCTGGGCCAGCTCCACCAACTGGTCGATATATGTAATGGGATCGAATCTCTTTGTGCCGAGAATAATCTTGATATGCTTTGGAATCTCCCTGAGCATCTTCCCTGGGAAGCTGGCCACCACAACGAAGATGGTGCATCCGATGGTGATGAGGATGCTGGCCGGGTCCACGAAGTTCTTCAAGTTTCCCGGTGTTACGCTGACTGGCGGATTCCCTCCCAAATTGATTTGGGTAATCATACCGAACAGGCAGACAGCCAGGGCTCCCACCACGCCAATGATATAGTTCAGATTCATAACGAAGCTCTCCCTTTCACCGGACGGCGGTGCCCGGCTTCGGATTTTGATCTATCTGTTTCAACGCCGGTCCGTTACCGTGATTTCCCGGTGGATATCCTGGACTTTGGCATTGTACTCAGCTATTTTTTGAATGATCTCCTCCACGGTTTCCCGCACCAAAAAAAAGTCGTGGTTCATCATGGTGATCTTTACCTCTGGAATGCTCTCGATGCTCTCAATCTGCAGATGATTCACCACAAACTGTTCCTTGCTTCTCTTTGTCAAAACGATCATGCGCAGTCACCTCTCCAATTTCCCGCCGGGACGCCCCGGAGCGCCCCGGCGGGCGCCATTTCTCCCCGGAATGTAAAAATTATCGCTTCATGTTTACCAGCTCTTCCAGCATACTGTCCGTCACTGTGACAATTCGTGTATTGGCCTGATAGCCGCGCTGGGTCGTGATCATCTCCGAGATCTCCGTCGCCAGATCTACATTGGAGGTCTCCAGGCCGCCGGTGTACAGCTTTGTGGTGCCTGCGCTGCCAATTATGGCCTTATCGCTCAAATCCACCGGATCTCCGTTCGCGTCAACAGGGGCCAGACTGCCGTTCACATGCTCCAGCGTGCCGCCGCCCACAGTTTTCAGCGTGCCGCCGATGCCGCCCAGCATGGAAACCTGCAAATCACCTGCGCCGGCGCCGCAGTTGTAGTAGGACTCTCCTGCGTGGCTCACTCCGTTGGGATTTGTCACATTGCCCACCGCCAGAAAACCGATGCTGATTTGTTCATCCGTATCCTTCAATGTAGCGGTAATCTGTCCGGATGCTCTGTCGATGGTGATGCTGTCAATCTGGGCAAAGGCCAGGGGGTTCGTGTCCCCCACCTTAGCCCCAGTGTCATCCACAGGCCAATAATCCTCCAAACGGCTGGATGTCACATTCTCATCCAGAAGATCACTGCCGCTGACAGGTACTCCTTGGTCATCCTTGGCCACCACAGGATAGCGGACAACGGTCCTATACTCCCACTCAACGTCAGCAGGGGGATTATCGGGGTCGAAATTCTCAAGAATTTCACCCGTATCCGTATTTACCGCTACCTTCTCGACCCTGGGCAGGCGAATCGGCACCAGCTGGTCACTGACAATCGGTTTGCCATCCAGGTCTGTGCCCACTGTCAAAAAGCCGTAGACAGTGCTTCCATTGCCGTCCACCAAGTATCCATCCGGGCCAAACTGGAAATCGCCCACCCTGGTCAGGGTCAGGCTTTTAAAGCTGGAGGGGTTGGAGGGGTCAATCACATTGGCCACGTCTTTATCTCCTACCAGAAAGAATCCATCTCCATAGAGCATACAGTCCATCGGATTGCCCGGGGCAAAGTTGCTGGTGGTCATATTCAGGTCAATGCTCGCCACCTGGGAGCCGTATCCGATCTGGGCGGGATTTTTGCCGCCCACCGTGGCGGTACCATCGGACCCACTGCTATACATGGTATACAGCGCATCCCGAAATACCGTACGCTGGGTTTTATAGCCGTTGGTGTTCACGTTTGCGATATTGTTTCCGATTACGCTCAGCTTGTTCATGTGGGTTTTCATACCCGCAATCGCCGCGTACATTGCTCCAGTCATGTTTTCGCTTAGTCTCCTTTCGATTTTGGCGCCGCCCGCGCCCCGTCAATCGGACTGGGTGCGAAGGCCTCCGAAAACCGGTCCTGCCATCTGTAATACGTTACAGGAACACGGCGCCGTCTATGTTGGTGAATACGCTATCCTTCATTTCGTCCTGCGTGATGGCTGTGATCACTTTGGCACTTGGCACATTGATAATGAATGCCTTTTCCGTGTCCATCGCCAGGATGTTGGTGGCCCCCTTTGCCTGGGCCCGTACCATACTGCCCTTCAACTGGTCAAGCAGACTGGGCGTGATTTCGATGCCCCGCTCCTCCGCTCTGGAAATCGCGTGTTTGGAAAACGCAACGCCATCTGCGGCCTGCCTGCTCAGCTCCCGCTGAAACGCAGCTTCAAAGCCGCCAGCCGCTGCCAGCCGGTGCTGTACCGCCTGCTGAGGCTGCCGCTGGCCGGATATCCGTTCAATCATCACGGGTCCTCCTTACACTTCAGGAGCAGCATCTGTTCCATTCTCTCCGCCGTCTTGACTCCCGTCGCCCTCCGTTTCGCCTTCGCCAGGGTCTGTCTCAGGTTTCGGCAGGGTGCCTACCGCCAGGATCTCGCTCAACAGGTAATACTTGTCACCCACAAAAACCACCTGGTTGCCATCATAAGTACCGGTCCCCGTGACCACGCCCACGACCTCCTGCAGGTTGCCATCGGCATCGTACTGGGCCACGGTAACTTCCTTGCCCACCAGAGACGCCGCATAGGACATCACAGAGGCGTCCGTCATGTTTACCAACGCCTGCACCATCTGCATCTGCACCAGTTGGTTCAGCATGTCGGAGGTATCGGCCGTCTGGTCAATGCTTTGGTTTTTCAGTTCTGTCACCATCAGGGTCAGGAAATCTGTCATATCCAGGCCCATCTTGTCTTCCTGCGTCTCCACCTTCAGACCCTTGGGCATTTGATTGACCGATCCCGCCGCCAAATAGCTTCCAATATCAGCCATATAACTCATATAAGCTCACTTCCTTTCCATGAAAAAATTTCTCCGTCCAGGGAAACGAGTCCCAGCCGCAGCTGATGCAGAAAATCCTGCCCATTCTGCTGCCGGCCTTGGTGCTGCTCTTGCTGCTGGCGGCCATTCTGCCCGCCGCTCCCGCCATCGTAAAAGTTCTGCTGCTGGCTCTCTTGCTGCCGGGATACTTCCACACGGACTTCCTGCTGGGTATTCTGGCTTAAAACAGACCGCAGTCCCGCCAGGTCCTGCTCCAGCAGGGTCCGGGTGCGGCTGTTCTCCGCATACATGGAAACGCGCAGCGTTCCCTCCTGATCCCAGGTCATCTCTACCTGAACACGGCCGAGATTTCTCGGCTCCAGCTGGAGTTCCACCTTGCTTTCTCCTTGTTTCAGGACCTGTGTCAGCTTCTCGCCCAGCTGAATTTCCAGCGGCCTCGCCTCGCCTGGCTGTTCCACCGTCTCAGTCTCACCGACTTTGATTGGAATGTCGGAGACCTCCTGAAAGACCGGAGTCTCTGCAAAATATGCCGGCTTCTGCTCAGGCTCGTCGGCCCGTTTGATCTCCACATCTGCATTCCGGAGTTGTTCTGGCCCAGCGCTGGTGTCCGCCACTTCCGCAGGCCGTTCCAGTTCCTGTGCGCGCATAAGCGGCTGCTCCTGCGGTTGGGCTGTCTCCACGGCTGCCGCCGCGTCAGATGCCGATACCTGCGGCTTTTGCAGTTCATTCTGGACTCCAGATGTCCCGGTTTCCGACAAAATGAGCAGGGGCTCGCTCCCCTGACTCTGCACATTCTCCGGTGTTGGCATCTGCTTTTCCGGAGACGCCGGCATCAGCATGAAGGCCGCCCAGAGCATCCGCTCCATATCGGAATCGGTTCGGCTCACCGTGGACTCTCCGTGATTCTCCTCTTCCGGTTTTTCAGTGGGGAAAGCCTCCTCTCCGCCTTTATCCAGCGCCTTCCGCCTGTCCGCAAGCATCTCTCGAAAGCTGCTCTGTGTCTGGCTGTTTTCTGCAGCGGGGGGATTCTGCCGTTTCTCTGTTACGGCCTGCGCCATACTCAACACGCTGATCTGATCCATTTCTATTCACCTCCTTCCCACTTCTTCTTTCTATTTCCAAACGGCAGGATTTCTGCCGGTTCGGACATCATCAGGGTCCTAATTGGCTGCCGCTCTCACTCGGCTTGTACTGACAAATTCCTCAATAAATGCCTCTTCACTTTTTTCCAGAGCCTTTTGGTAATCCCGTGCCTTTTTTTCTCTCAGTTTCTCAATGGCAGTGGTCTCCTGCTTCGCCGCAACAACCTCTTTCCGCTTGGACTCCGCGCGCTCTCTCAACTGCTCCAGCCGCATTGTCTCGCTCTGAATTTCCCGCTCCATTGCCCTCAGTCCGCTTTGATAAACCAGGACCTCTGTCATCGGCAGACCACGCCCGCATCGCTCACGGTATTCCACGCTGTATTCCCGGTACCGTTCCCAGCGAGACTCTACCAAGGCCTCCTGCGCGCGCACCAGAGCCAGAATCTCTGCGTGCTCGCTTCGAAGCGCCTCCTGCTTTTGTTGTTTATAGGAGAGCACCTTCTCCAGGGAAAACTGGAATTTTTTCACAGGCAGCCCCCTCTTTTCTGATGCTTACTTCAAAATTTCCCTCATTTGGCAGATACACGCCTCGTAGCTAAAAGACTCATCGACTCCCTGGGTCAAGAAGCCGTTGACCGCATCGATCTTGGACAGTGCGAAATCCAGTTTTCGATTGCTCCCCGCTTTATAGGCGCCGATAGCAACCAGATCCGCATTTTTTTCATAGATGCTTAAAATATCCCGAATTCGGGAGGCCAAATTCCGGTGCTCATCGGAGACAATTTCCGTCATGAGACGAGAAATACTGGCGCTCACATCAATCGCCGGATAATGATTACTGTTGGCAAGTGCGCGGGAAAGTACGATATGCCCATCCAAAATACCGCGCACTGTGTCCGCAATAGGCTCGTTCGTATCGTCTCCCTCCACCAAAACCGTATATACACCTGTAATGGAGCCTTTGTCGAAATTCCCACTGCGCTCCAGCAGCTTCGGTAGTTCCGCATAAATGGAGGGCGTGTAGCCTCTGGCTACGGGCGGTTCGCCCACAGCCAGTCCGATCTCCCTCTGCGCCATGGCAAAACGGGTCAGCGAATCCATCATCAAAAGCACGTCATACCCCTGATCCCGAAAGTACTCAGCGATCCCCGTCGCCACGCTGGGGCACTTCATACGAAGCATAGCAGGTTGGTCTGATGTTGCCACCACCAATACAGAACGGCGCATCCCCTCTTCCCCCAGGTCTTTCTGCACAAACTCGAGAACCTCCCGCCCCCGCTCACCGACCAGAGCTATCACGTTGATATCCGCCTTCACATTTTTGGCAATCATCCCCATCAGAGTGCTCTTGCCAACGCCGGAACCGGCAAAGATTCCGATGCGCTGTCCTTTTCCAATAGTGAGCATACTGTCAATGGCTTTGATGCCAAACTCCATCCGCTCCCGAATGGGCGGCCTCTGCAAAGGGTTGACATAGCTTCCGCCTGTACAGTAGGAAACGCCGTTTTCAAAGGCTCCCTTCCCATCCAGCGGTTGTCCCAGCGCGTTGATGATACGGCCGCGCAGAAACTCGCCCACCTGCAGAGAGAGCTGTTTGCCAGTATTGCGGACAAAGCTTCCGGCGGAGATCCCGTTCATATCGGAGTATGGCATCAGCAAAACATGGTTGTTTTTAAACCCCACGACCTCTGCAGTCACCTGCCTGCCCGATATGCCGTTGTAGATTCTGCAGATATCGCCCACCGCTGCTTGGCCGCCGGAGGCCTCAATGGACATCCCAACGATATTTTCAATCTTTCCCGTCAGGCTGTAGGTTTCCGCATGATAGACCTGGCGGATCATCTGTCGGAACATGTCCTGGACTCCTTTCCTCCGGGTTGGGCGGACTCTCTGTCTCGTCTGCCGGAATATCAGCCAGCATAGAGCGGATATTGTGGATCTGCGTTGCCGCGCTGGCATCAATAATTTCATCCGGCATCTCAATGATACAGGTGCCGGACTCGTCATCTGCCATGGGGATAATCCGCACCTGACTGGACAAGGAAGCCAGTGCGGCCGTCAGTGCGGGCGAAAGCCGCGCCATCCGCTTTGCGTCACATTCCGCAATATAGATCCGCACCCATTCCCTACGCTTACGCTTATCCACCGCTGCCTGAATCATGCGGCCTATCACCTCGGAACTGCTTCTCAGACTGATGGCAATGACCTTTTCCGCAACGGCAATCGCCAGTTCTCTGAGCTCACCGATATTTTCATCCATCTGCCGGTCCAGCGCCGCGTTGGCCCGCTCAAGAAACCGCGCCACCTCCCCAGACAGCGTTTTCATTTTCTCCTCGCAGACATGCCGGTTTTCCTCCAGCGCCTGGGCAGAACCCTGGCTGACTCCCTCTGCGTGTCCGGTTTCCCAGCCGCTTCTGCGGGCGTCTTCGTACAGCATCTCCGCGCGTCTTTGCGCCTCCTGCCGGGCATCCTCCAGGATTTTCTCCGCCTGCCGCCTGGCTTCAAGCAGCATTTGATCCGCCTGAACCTGTGCGTATTGCAGAGATGCCGTGCTGGCGGGCGGCTCCTCAGCGCGGCTCTGCTCAGGCTCCTCCATCGGAGGCAGAGGTTCCTCTGCCTCCGCAGTCTCCAGTTCCTTGGACTCCAACTCTTCCGTATCTGGAAACAGATATGTCTCAGCCTTAGGGTGGGACGAACGCTTCCATATATTAAGCAATGATATCGTCCTTTCCGCCCTTCAGAATAATAATTTCTCCTTTTTCCTCCAGTCCCCGGATAATTCCAACGATTCGCTGCTGCGCCTCTTCCACATCTTTCATGCGGACATTGGTCGTAATCTCCAGATCGTCCCGGATGCTCTGCGCCATCCGCGTGGACATATTGCTGAAGAGTTTGTTAGCCACCTCGCTGTTGGATGCCTTGAGCGACAAGACCAGATCCCGGGGATCGCAGTCCCGCACAAAGCGCTGGACAGAGCGGTCATCCATCGTGATGATGTCCTCAAACACAAACATTCTCTTCCGGATTTCATCCGCCAAATCCCGGTCGTGCTCTGAAAGGCCGTCAAAAATATTTTTCTCGCTGGTCCGGTCCAAATTATTCATGACATCAGCCACATAGTCGATGCCGCCCACCTTGACGTTTGTGCTGGTCACAATGCTGGAGAATTTCTTGCTCATCTCGGCCTCGACAATCTTGATTGCCGTGGGGGAAACGCTCTCGATTTTCGCGATGCCCTCCACCACCTGAATCTGCTTATGTTCTTCCAGCTGTGCAATCACGCCCGCCGCCTTGTCCGCATCCACGTAGGACAAAACCAGGGCGATGGTCTGTGGCCGCTCGTTCTGTAAAGCAGAGTACAGCGATTTTACATCTGCCTTGTTCATAAAAGCAAACTCACGGTTTTTCAGCGACTTTGTCACCTTGTTCAAAAGGTCCTCCGCCGCCTGTTCTCCGTACGCCTTCTCAAGGACCGTCCTGGCATACTCCAGCCCACCCTCTGTCACAGCCTTGTTGGTCATGCACATCTGATAGAACTCTGTCAAGACGTCTTCTGTCGCCTTAGAATCCAGATAGCCAAGACGGGCAACCTCAAGAGTGATTTGTTCCACATCGTCCGGCTCCATATACTTGTAGAGGAGGGATGCCTTTTCCGCGCCCAGCGCGACAATGACAGCTGCCGCCTTCTGGGCACCGCTCAATTCCATTTTGGGCGCTTTGCGCTTCCCCTTGCTCTCCTTGGCGGCGGCTCCAGGGGCTGCCTCCGCCGGAATGGTTTCAGCCATTCATCTCGCCTCCCCTCAGCCAGCCTCGCACCATCTGGGCGGCAATCTCCGGGTTATCATTGGCAAATTGCCGGATGTCCTTCCGAAGCTCCATGCTCTTCTCTGTCTGCAAACTCATGACGTCCGCGCCAGCAGGCGCCGCGACGTCCGGCACAAACCCGGCAGCCACCAGCATATCGTCCAGCTCCTGTTTCTTCCTCTCATCCACTTTCTTTTTGCGCCTTCTGCGAATCAGCAGGATAATGACCAGCAGCAGGAGGAACAGCAGCAATCCGGCAGACGCCGCCAGCAGCACCCACAGAGGAACCGTCCGGCTGTCCGGAAGCCGCACGGCCTGGGAATCATAGAAGTCCATGGATAGCACGGATATTTTATCGGCAAGATATTCCTCACCGGTTGTCTCGTCAACGACTCCCACAATACCGGCGGCCCGCGCCGCATGCTGACGGATATTGTCAAGATCCACCGCGCCCGCCGTATCGGAGTCAATGCTGATTGCCACTGTGCAATCCGTCAGATAGCCCGCTGTATACAGGGCCTCCGTCTCTGTAAAGGAGTTGTCATAGTCCGTCTGACCGCTGCCTGTGATCGTCGTCTCCGTACCATCCGGGTCTGCCAAACCCTCCACATATTCCGGCAGGTCGCTGTTGGTTTCAGAACCCACCAGTCCGCCCGCAGTGCCATCATCCGGGCGCCCCACGTAATATTCATAAATCTGACTTCCGATAATTCCCTTGCCATCGGTGCCGCCGTCCTGCGCCCATTCCGGCATCTGCACATCTCTGGAATTTACCGTCCGCCGGCTGATATCCACTACGCAGCTGACGCTGACCCGCACATGGTCCTCGCCAAAGAACGGCATCAGCGCCTGCAAAACCTCTGTGCGAATTTTATTTTCATATTCTTCCTCCAGCTGAAGCTTCAGGGCGGAATCATTTCCAGCTTCGGCAGATGCGTCCGCGCTGTACGTATTTCCAAGCGTGTCGCTGATGGCCACCGAATCAATTTCCAGCCCCTGAACAGCGTGGGAAACCAGATTGCGAATGGCTGCAGCCTGCTCCCCGCTCAGCTTTGCCGCGCCGTCCATCGTCACGGTCACAGTTGCCGAAGCTTCCACCACATTGCCGCTATCCAGTACATAGCCATGGTCCTCACCCGGAGAAATATAAACCGTGGCGTCCTTTACATTTTCAAAAGTCCGGATGGTGTTGCTCATACTCTCCTGGAGGAACATCAAATACGCATTGTTCCGTTCCGCTTCTGTAGAAAGCGAACCCACATGGTCGTAATATGTAGAATAGGCATATCCGGTCTGCGGATAGCCCGCCATCAAAATACGCCCTTTTAGAGCCGCCTCCTGCCCTCTGGGCACCAGAATTGTATCATTGTTTTCCACCTTGTAATCTGTGACACCCAGGCTGTCCAGATAGCTCAGGATCGAGGACGCCTCTCCCGAGCTGACGCCAGTAACCAACACCTCATAGGGCTTGTTATAAAGCACAAGGACCACAACGGCCGCCAGAACCACCAGTGCAACGCCAGCAAAAATGTAAACCTTCTTGGATATTTTTTTTAAATGCTCCTTGAGCTTTGCCCAAAGCGCTTTCAGCTTTTCAGTCAACCACCGACACCCCGTTTTCCTGCCTCATGTCGTTTGGACAAATATCTTTCATGGTTGTTTCACAACCATGAAAAGGAGGGTGACCCTCCTTTTGGCCCAATTTTGTTCTTTATAATTATAGGCTGATCCGTGTCAACTCGGAGTATGCGTCCAACGCCCTGTTCCGCAGCTGCACCAACAGACTCACCGCCAGCTCGCTTTTTGATGAGGCAATCATTAAAGAGGCCGGATTGTCCAGCTGTCCTGTAGCCAGCAGATATTCCGCCTCCACCTTCTCTGCGTCAGTCTCTTTTACATGGTCAATCGCCGACTGAAAAGCCAAGCCGAACATGCTGGGATTCTCTGCCGCCAAGCCCGGCTCCAGTACGCTGCCCGTAATCGGAGCCAACCCCTCAATGGGTGAAATCATAGCCACTCTCCCTCTCTCAATCTTACCTGCCGATTTCCAGGCCCTTCGCCACCACACTTTTCAAGGTGTTGAACGCAGTCACATTGGCGGAATATGCCTGTGTGGCCGCCATTGCATCGGTCATCTCCTTCACCATATCGACATTCGGCATCTCCACATACCCGTCCTCATTGGCATCCGGATGCGCGGGGTCATAGACCAGCTTCATCGGGGAGGGATCCTCCACAATCTGCGTAACCCGGACGCCGCCAGCGGGAGAAGCGCCAGTGTTCGGCGCCAGGCCGCCAGCAGCTCTGGCCATGGCCGCCCGGAAGTCGTCTCGTCCAGCCACAGACTGAAACACCACCATTTTCCGGCGGTATGGGCCACCAGCCTCCGTTCTGGTCGTGGTGGAATTCGTCACATTTTCCGCCACCACATCCAGCCGCAGCTGCTGTGCCGTCATTCCGGACGCCACGATGTTCAAAGAACTCAAAAATGCCATATCGCTTCCGCTTCCTTTCCTGCCGCAATCGCTTCCGCGCCAGCTTCACTCAACCCTGAATCGCCGTCCGAAGTGTGGACAGATCACTGTTCATCGCGCTCATCACATACTGGAGCTGGTAGGCGTTACGAATCATCTCCGCACTCTGCTCTGTCACATTGACGCCGTTTTCATCCATACGGGTGGACACCATCTGTTCCACCACCGCAGCGTCTGAACCGTTCAGCACCGCTTCCACCGCGCTTTTCGGCGCAGAGGAATGCCGGGCCTCCTCCAGCCTGGCCTTCAGCGTTTCCTCAAAGGTCACGATCTTCGCCTTGTATCCAGGCGTTTCCGCATTGGCGATGTTGTCCAAAATCGCAGCCTGCTTTGTCCACAAAAACATCATGGACTTCTCCATCATCAGAAAAGAGTTGCTTGACAAAAAATCCATCTGTTCCTCCTGAAACTCGTCTGTTTTCCATTTCTCGCAGACATTCCCTGCATACCGCCCGATCTCCCATGTCTGGAACAAGCCATGACAGTTTTCTCCATGAAACATTATAATCAATGCCGATTTAAAACACAAGAAGAATTTATTACCCAAATTTCCCCTTTATTTGCTCATTTTCTCCAAATTCCTTATCGTAGCACTCCCCCCCCATTTTTGCAGAGCTCCCGATTGATACACAAGCCTTTTTCACATCGGTGCAGCATCGTCTTTTTGGATTTATTTTACTGGCTTCCTTAATAGCAACGCTTATCTTTTTGGAATTTTTGCCGAAAAAATATTATATAATTTACTTAAAGGAACACTGGGGAGGTCCACCATGCTTTTGGAAGAAGAATACTACATCGGCGTACCGCATCTGGACGCACAGCACCGCGCCTTGTTTAAGACCATGGATCGCGTAAAAGACATCTTGATGAAAGACGATTACGAGCGGAATAAACGTCTTTGTAAAGAGGCCATCAAATTTTTTGGGGACCACGCTTCCCGCCATTTCTCCGACGAAGAGGCGTATATGCGCTCCATTCACTTTGCCAATTATGAGCTGCACAAAGCGCAGCACGACGCCATCAAAGAAAACCTCCTCCTTTTTGAGCAAGACATTATTGCCAGCGACTATTCTCCCCAGTCCATCAAACATCTGTTAGGCATCATGATGGCCTGGCTCACCTATCACACCATTGAAATCGACAGCGTCATCGGGAAGGAGATTCCCCGGATTGACTGTTCAAATGACGCAGCGGTTGCCTTGGAAAAGGCCGTTGTCCGCATATCCTCCGAACTTTTCCGCATTGTTTTGACCCTCGCAAACGGAAATTATCGCGGCTTTCCCTTAGGCCAGAAAATCTTTTGCTATACGGACTGCAGCCACCCGGATGGCCGCCGGTTCTGTATCTTGTCCGCTCTCAACAAACAGGTAGTGCTGCAGGCGGTCTCCCTGCTCTTTTCTTCCAGACAGGCCGAGGTAGACGAGCTGGCACTTTCCGCTACAGAGGAGCTGAGTGCGATGCTGGCTATCCACTTTGTCCGGAATTACCAAAACGGGGACTTTTTTCATGTGGACTGTGTAAAAATCCTTGACGAAAACCAGCTCACCAAAACGCTGCCAAGTCACGAGCCATTGTGCAGCCTGCTGTTCGACAGCGTGTATGGTGCTTTCCTGCACCGGGTCTGGGATTTTCCTGATTGAGACGGCAAAAACAATAGCAAATAAAATGCAGCTCCCAGACGGCGCTCAGAGTGGTGGTGATACATATCATTTTTGTAACGAGTACAGGCAGGGAGCCGAAAACATCTGCAGTCTGTCAGCGAAGAAAGACTGCTCGCACAAAAGGGCTTGAAACTCCTGCCAACCGCGGAAATGTGGAAAGTCCCCATTGATGTCCGAGCCTCAGGGGCTTTCATCAATGGGGACTTCATTATTTTGCAAACTTGGGTGCGGTCACTTCGTTTCCCGCGAAGGCGTTGGGGCCGCGGTTGGAGAGAGAAATACATTTTTGCCGCTTTGGTCGTGCCGAAGTCCCGGTTGGAACCGCTGTCCTGCACCTCGTTAAAAGTGTCCCGGAACATCTGATTGTAGGCTTCCTCCCGGTTGAGCAGGAAATCGACGGTCTCCCGCACTTTTTGTCCTCAATCTGGCGGTAGAGATATTCGCACACCACCTTGGCCCGCTGCTCAGACGCAATATTGCTCAGCAGATCTGCGCAGAGGTCACCCGTCACAGTGACATAGTCTGCCGTCCAGGAATAGCCGGAGGCGTTGATAAGGCCGGGATTCAAGCCCAGCAGAACGTGTGTTTCGATCTCGCCTACCTGGACCTTGTCGGCCTTCACACCATGACCATTGAGCAAGTTGATGGCCTGCGCCACCATCTCCATGTGGCTCCGTTCCTTTGCCGCGATATCCATGAACAAATCTTTGATCTTCGGGTTTTTGATGCGAAAGCTCTGAGACATATACTGCATAGCGGCTTCAGCTCTCCGTTTCCGCCGCCAAGCTGTTCCTGCAGCAGCGTTGCGTACTACGGATTAGGCCGCTCCACCTCTACCGGGTGAAACAACTGTTTTTCGTGCTTGAACAAGCACATCACCCCTTCCATTTGGCTGGGGTTAGGTTTCCACAATTCTGGAAAGCTATGCGCACTGGTCCGCTGTCTTTCAGTGTGAGACCTTTGGACAGGCAAAAGATGGCAGGCAGTCTCTCCCCATCGTGTCGTTGGACGATTTCGCCATACAGTGATGGATTTGACCCAAGATGTCGAGCGGCCTCTGGGACAGGAAGTATCTGTACTCATAATTATCCTGATGCCATTTTCCCCATCTTTACAGCCAGAAAAGTGGCCAAACAGGATTAATCTATTCCCTGTCTGACAGTAGATTGATAGCACTTGTCAAAGCCGTACTTGCTGATTTACAGCCAAGTTGTAAGTGGTTTACAGGCGCGTTGAAAAACTTATTTACAGAAAAAGATCTAACCAATTTTTGTAAGTTGATTAGACCTTTTTTGTTTGTTCTTTTTCAGTTTCTCGGCCGGCATATCGTTCAATCCCTGTGGGATAACCTTTGCCTAGATACAGGCGGTGTCGTACTCCGGGTAGTGGTAGCGTCAGCGGTCATACGCCCGCTTTCAGTCTGGCAGCCTGTTCTCGTCACGCACACAGAGAACGCCAGAGTTCTTGGGCTTTCGTCCTACCGTCCGGCATACTTTCTCCGTGGAAGTAGGCGATGATAAGAACCTGCCCAGAAGAAAAGACAACGGCACAGCGCCGGAAAGGGTTGCCTGTTAGAGTCTGGAAGATAGAGCGGCAAAGCAAAACTACGAAAAGCAAACGATTACGACAAGGAACGAAAAGTATTTCTCCTGTGGCAGGACAGATTTTTATGCGAGTGGATGAGGTCACCTTTGAATTGGGAGTCCCCAGGCCCTACGCATACAAGCTCATCAAAAAGATGAATGAAGAATTGAATCAGACCGGGTGTATTACGATCCCCGGTCGGATTGACCGCAATTTTTTCTATGAGAAGTTTGATATGCTGCTCATAAAGTAGGCAAGCGGAGAGGAATAATCTGCAACTACGCAGATGCGGAGTATTTTATGCCAGTAATAAATTGCGTGAGTTCAGAAGTAAAAATCATTGCGGTAAAACACAGTCTCACTGGAGCAGAAAGCCTCAATACGTCTACATCAAGATTTGGTGTGAGTCGGAGCACACTGCAAAAATGACTGCTAAATCGGAATTTGGATGCCGCAATAACATGAGAGATTATCGCTGACTATGGCAAAGTAATGCAATCCTCTGAAAGTCTTGAAAACAAAGGAATTTTTGCAATGTGCCCTCCTTATCCCTTTATTCGGTTTCACACAGTTTTGCTCCCGCCCTGGCTGCTCATAAGGGCAAAAACAAGGGCAACAGGATATAAGAAAGTGTGGTAACCGGAAAACTGCGATGTATGTGCGAATATATGACAACGGAGGATTTCATTATGGATAAATACATTTATGACGAGAATAACGACTTGTGGTACGAACTGGTTGGCGATCATTATCTCCCCTGCCTGGATGTACCGGCTGAAGAAAAATAGCCTGTCGGTATCTGGGGCCAGCGGCGCAGGCGGTATCTGCAGGAACACCGGGAACCGCTCTACACGGCCTGCTTCTCAGCGGGAAACTGGACGCACACCTTGCAGACATGGACCGGCAGGCGGAGGAACTGTTTTCTCAGTTGGTAGAACAGATGGCGGAGCGCGAGGGGGTGACAGAACAACTCAAAGCGGCGCATCAGATGGAATGGGTAGGACGCATGAACAATATCCGGGACCGTGTGACCGAGATCATCCACGCAGAACTGATCTTTACATGACTATGACCCAGCGGAGGAGCGGCGCAAACGCCACCCCTCCGCCTTTTGCGTATTTCAGGATAAGTTCAACACCGGCTGAAAAAGTGCTTTTGAAATCCCGGAAGATGTGATAAAATTATCCCCACAAAAGTCGAAAAAGGGGTTGACAGCCCATGAAAGAGCGCAATATGCTGACCGCAGAGCAGGCTGAACTCTGTCATTTTTTGCTGTCCAAAACTTATACCTTGATGCAAAAAGACACCTTTTCGGCACGGGAAATCGTGCTGGAAAAGCGTCTTTTCATGTTTCGTCCGGGATGTGGACCAGGACCTCCTCCACCTTACAGGACAGGATATTGCACAAATCATTCAGGGTAACGGTGGAGATATTGCGGTTTTGTTTGAGAGAGTCCAGCGTCCCACGGCTGAACGAATATTTTGTAATGAGCGCATAAGTTGAAATGTCCTTGCGCCGCAGGGTTTCCCATAGCGGATCATAAGTGATAATAAGAACCACCTCCAATGATGTCAACCCTAGCGACTGGTATGCCCCGGCCATCGAGGCCCTGGCTGCCGCCGGGATTATTCAGAGCGGTACTGATGGTGGGTTTCTTACCTAAAAACACAATTACCATTGGAGATTTAAAATCATCTTAATCAGTGTGATACATCCAAGTTTAGTTCCTCTAACGGCGTGCTGCGGGGTGAAATGGCTCTGGAGGCTTACAACAAATGCAAGGACAGCCCTTATGCACAGCAGAAACTCGAAGCAGTCGATCTAGACTGGAAATCCAATCTGCGGGACATTGACGACTGTGACTCGGACACGAAAGAAGCAATTCTGTTATACCACATTTGTATCATTATGCCAGAAAGCACACTTGCAATGATAGAAAGGACCGATGCCCATTTTGTGGGTGTCGGTCTTTTCTGTTCTAAGAAGATGCCTTGACATGGGTATTGTGCTTGAAAGTCAAAAACCTTACCATATTTAACTGCCGACCCAATTGGCATCCACTTTAACCGTGGAGAGTTTAGTCAAGCTCGAATACCTGTGTCCGGTCAGTGAACACACGAGTGCAAGCAATTGTCAGTTCTTCAGTTTTGAGTATACCAACAAAATCAAGCGGAAAAAGCCTTAATAACCTGGCTTTTCCCGCTCGACTTATTTGTATGCATCTTTGTACGTCTATCCCATGCTCTTCGCTTCGCCTGGACGCCTTACTTAAATTTATGGCGCTTATATAAAGCGTTTTAAGAGAATCCTACCACTCTGCCACCGTGCCGTCGTAGTTGCGCCAAATAGGATTCTTCCAGTTGTGTCCCTTACGTGCCACCTCCTGGACCAGTTCCTCATTTACCTCTATGCCCAGGCCAGGACCGTCCAAAATTTTTGTAAAACCGTTTTCATACGCAAATACACTTTTATCCGCCAGATAGTCCAGAAGATCGCTGCCCTGATTATAATGAATGCCCAAGCTCTGTTCCTGAATAAACACGTTGGGGGTGCAGGTGTCCATCTGGACACAGGCCGCCAGGGCAATGGGTCCCAGCGGGCAATGAGGCGCTACAGCCACGTCGTAAGCCTCGGCCATTGCCGCAATTTTGCGGCATTCGCTGATGCCGCCCGCGTGGGATAGGTCCGGCTGGATGATGTCCACATAACCGTCACTCAACAAACTTTTGAAGTCCCACCGGCTGAACATTCGCTCTCCAGTGGCAATGGGAATAGCGGTATGGCCGGCGATTTCACGAAGCGCCTCATTGTTTTGGGGGAGGACCGGCTCCTCGATAAACATAGGCCGCAGGGGCTCCAGCTCATGGGCCAAAATCTTGGCCATGCTCTTGTGAACGCGGCCGTGAAAATCCACGGCAATGTCCATCTCATTGCCCAGAGCGCCCCGAATGGCGGCCACCCGCCCTAAGACAGCGTCCACCTTATCATAGGTATCGATGTAGTGTAGTTCCTCGGTGGCGTTCATCTTGACTGCCCGATAGCCCTGCGCGAATTTTTCTTGTGCCTGGCGCAGAATATCGTCAGGGCGGTCGCCGCCGATCCAACAGTAGACTTTTAACTTGTCCCGACAGGCACCGCCCAGCATCTCATAGATTGGCAGGCCGTGATATTTGCCTTTGATGTCCCAAAGGGCCTGGTCCACACCAGCCATGGCGCTCATCATGACGGGGCCACCCCGATAGAAGCCCGCCCGGTACATCACCTGCCAGTGGTCCTCAACCCGCAGTGGGTCCTGTCCGATGAGATAAGAGGAGAGCTCCTCCACGGCGGCCTGTACAGTGTGTGCGTGGCCCTCTACCACGGGCTCACCCCAGCCGGAAATGCCCTCGTCCGTATCGATTTTCAAGAACAGCCATCGAGGCTGCACGGAGTAGAGTGTCAGTTTTGTGATTTTCATGACGGCACCCCCTTCAGCGCTTTACGCGGCCAATGGCGTCGCCGTTTATCAAGGCCAGTACCTCGTCCACAGTGGCCTGATTGAAGTCAAATTCGATGGAGTGCTTTAAGCAGGAGGCGGCGGCGGCAAATTCGATGGCCTCCTGCTGGGTGTATCCGTCGCGTAGCGCGTAAATCAGCGCACCGCCAAAAGAATCCCCGCCGCCTACCCGGTCCACAATATGCATCAGATAGGATCTGGAAAAGCAGGCCCTCTCTTTTTCATACAGCATAGCGGACCACCTGTTGTCATTGGCGCTGATGCTCTCCCGCAGTGTGACGGCCACTTGGCGGCAGTTGAAACGACGGCACAACTCCCTGGCCACGTCCATATACCCCTCCCGGTTGATTCTCCCCGCGTCTACGTTGTTGTCCGCCGGACGGATGCCGAATACCTTGTCCGCGTCCTCCTCATTGGCAATACACAGATCCACATACCGCATCAGCTCACCCATCACCACGCCGGCTTTCTCGGAACTCCACAGGTTTTTGCGATAATTCAAATCGCAACTGACGGTAACCCCCCTCTTTTTTGCCTCCTGGCACGCTGTCAGGCAAATGGCCGCCAGGGCATCGGAGAGGGCTGGAGTGATGCCGGTGAAATGGAACCAATCCGCGTCCGCGAAAATCGCGGGCCAGTCAAAGTCCCCCGCCGCCGCCATAGCAATGGCGGAACCCTTCCGGTCATAAATCACCTTGGAGGGCCGTTGGGCGGCTCCTTTTTCCACAAAGTACACACCCAGCCGCTCACCGCCCATGGCAACATGGGAGACATCCACGCCGTAGCCACGCAGTTGCCGCAGCGCCGCCGCCGTGAGGTCGTTGCGGGGCAATTTGGTCACAAAGGAGGCCTGGTCGCCGTAATTCACCAGGGACACCGCCACATTGGCCTCACCGCCGGCATAGGACGCCTCAAAGGAAGTCGTCTGCTTGATCCGCAAATAGCCTGGCGGGTTCAGCCGCAGCATAATCTCGCCAAAACAAATCACTCTTTTCATCATTGTTCACCATGTTTCCGCCTGCTCCGTATAGAGCATGGCATTTTCCCGAATAGCCGCATAATTTCCGGCTGCCAGCAGTTCCTTGCGTACAATGTTGGAACCCACGCCAAAGCATGTCACGCCAGCCCGGTGAAACTCCTCCAGGTTGTTGTGGTCCACGCCGCCCACCGCGCAGAGTGGAATGTGATCCAACGGTCCGCGCACAGCCTTGATGTAATCGGGCCCCAGATTTCCGGCGGGAAATACCTTCACGACACTGGCGCCCCACTGCGCCGCCTGAACGATCTCCGTGGGAGTCATGGCACCGGGAATGGATACCATCTCCAGCTCCCGAGTACGGCGGATGACCATTTGATTGCAGTTGGGAGAAATTACAAAGGTTCCGCCCGCGGCCGCCGTCGCCTCCGCCTGCTCGACTGTCAGCACGGTTCCGGAACCGATGTACATGCGCCCCCGCATGGCTCCGGAGAGACGCGCGATAGCGTCGGCGGTCGCCCGCACACCGTCCGCCCGCTTCTGGTCAAAGGTGACCTCAATACACCGAATACCGCCTTGGTACAGCACCTCCGCCAATGGCGTCAATTGATCCGGCGCCACGCCCCGCAAAATTGCAATAATTTTCGTATCCAGGATAGTCTGTAGCACGTCTTGATACATCACAGCGCTCCTCTCATGGCTCCAAAACCACTTTGATCAGGCCGGGCTCCGCATCGTGAAGTCGGTCGAACCATTCACCGCCCTGTGCTAAAGGCACAACCTTGCTGATAATACTGTCCGCATCCACCATTTTATGACCAATCATGTTCAGGCACACGTCATATTCACCAGAGGAAGCACAGCTTCCCTGTAGGTCGATTTGTCGGGTCACACACTTTTGCAAAGGAAGTTCCGTCTTTTGAGCGATATTGCCCACCATGACCACGCTACCGCCGGTGCGGACACTGTCGATGGCGGTGTTCAAGGTGGCTGTGATTCCAACTGCCTCAAAGGCAATATCGGCACCTCTGCCGTCCGTACGGGCGGCCACCACGGCTGCCACATTCTCCTTGGAGGAGTTCACGACGCAGGTGGCTCCTAGCCTTTCAGCAACCTTCAGCTTGTCCTCATCCAAATCCGCCACGATCAGCTCCGTAACGCCCGCCGCCTTGACCACCTGGGTCAGCAGCAGACCAATAGTGCCCGCTCCCACAATCACAGCACGGTCTCCCAGGCGAAGGCGGGAGACGGCTACGGCATGGACAGCGACGGACAGCGGCTCCACCACAGCGGCCTGGGCATATGTGACCGTATCTGGCAGCTTATAGAGAATTCGCTCCGGCACGGCCACATACTCCGCCATGGCACCGGGGGTGCGATAGTCGTCGCAGGACACGCCCAAAACCTTGCGGTCCTCGCACAGATTTACCATGCCCCGCCGGCAGTACCAGCACTTTCCGCAGTAAACCGTGGAATCAAAGGTGACGCGGTCGCCCGCCTTATACATGGAGACCTTCTCGCCAACTTGACTGATCACGCCGGCGGCCTCGTGCCCCATGATCACGGGCGGTTGGCGGCGCCCGCTTTTGCCGTCATAGCCATGCACATCGCTGCCGCAAATGGCGCAGGCCTTTACGCGGACGATTACCTCGCTCTCTCCGCACACGGGCGGAGGCATATCCTTGTATTCAAATTTGAAATAATCCGTGAGGACCAGTGCTTTCATACAATCGACCCGCTTTCTTTGAATTTATACCTCGTCCCAGAGGGTCTTTACATATTCATAGGCGTCCCGGACACCTGCGAATCCACGTCCGCTGGCCTCCTCAATGCACAGCCAGCCGTCAAAGCCATTGGCCTTCAAATATTGAAACACGGCGCGGTTCGGCGTCACGCCACTGCCGATGGCAGTCGGGGAAAAGGAGCCTCTATGCCGCATGTCCGTGACATGAATCGTTTCCACCCGGTCCAATACCTTGGGCAAAATCTCCATGGGGTCCTCGCCATGGGCGGTGATATTACCAGTATCGAAATTTATCCGAATATTCGTATCCCGAATACGATCGCAAATCCGCAAAAAATTTTGGGGATCATAGGTAAAGTCCACGTTGTCCCAGGCCCCCGGCTTCCCGTGGTTTTCAAAAACAAGGCTCACATCAAAGTGCTTCGCGTAGGCGTCCACGGCGTGAAAGGCGTCCGACACCCAGTCTACACACGCCCCGGTGTCCACTGTAGGGTGGGCCTGGCCCGCCAGAATACGGAGATAGCGAACACCCAGCTCAGAGCACAGCGCCACATCGCTCTGAAGGTATAAAAGCTCTCGCTCCCGCTGAATAGCGTCTGGATGGGTAAAATCCGGATAAGTCGTCATCATAATGACAGGCAATCCCACATCCGCTAACCCCTGTCTCAGCTTGGCAAGATAGGTGGGGGTGCGGTTTTTCAGAAACATGATGCTGATGTCGATACCGTCGTAGCCAATCTCCTTTGCCACTCCGGCCCAATCCACCAAGTCCATTCTGTCAGAGCAGATATCCTTGAAAATAGAAACAGGCAAACACGAAATTTTCACGATATGTCTCTCCTCTCCCCAAGCTCAGCCCTTTGTAATGGAGTCTTCGATCTCCACCAAGACCTTTACCTGCCGGGTCTCGCGCCTTGCCATGGCGGTCATCATGGACGTTACTTTCCAAAAGTCGATTCTGGCTGTAACAAGGTCCATCGGGTCGACTCCACCGGAGGTGAGAATTTTCAAGCAGGCGGAAAAGTCCTCATCTGTAAAGGCATAGCTCCCCCGGAGGTGAAGTTCCCGCGTGACGACATTTTGCATATTGATGGAAACCATCTGGTCCGCGTTGCCCACCCAGATGACACGTCCGCAGTTCTTCACGCAGTCCACGGACATCTGCGCGGTGGGGGTGACGCCAACCGCCTCAATGGACACGTCCACGCCGTCTGAAATTCCAACGGCCCGCAAAACCTCCTCATGTTTGTCCTTTAAAGGATTCATTACCGCTGTCGCGCCATTTTCGCGAGCCCTGTCCAGATTTTCCGATGAAACATCGCTGACAAGAATGGAGGCGGGATTTTCTAGGACCAATAGCTTCAAAATCAACTGTCCGATGGCGCCAGCACCGACAAGCAGCACATGCTTGCCCGCGAGAGGCCTTGCGGCGGCGACCGCGTGGTGGGCCACGGCCATGGGCTCCAACATCGCGCCGGCCTCAAAGGACACTGCGTCCGGCAGAATGTAGCACAGTTTTTCTGGTACGCAGATGAACTGCGTAAACGCGCCATTTACGTCCAATACGCCCAAATTACTGCGGTTGGGACAGATATTGGGAAAGCCCGCCTCACAGAGGCCACACTTTCCGCACGCGGAATAGGGTAGGACCGAAACACGCATCCCGGGCTTTATCCGGTTCACGCCAGGGCCCACGGACACCACGGTGCCGCTGAATTCGTGCCCCATGATCATGGGCGGGATTTTCCGGCCCGAGGCTCCTGTAAATCCATGGATATCACTGCCGCAGATGCCGCAGTATTTCACGCGTATTTTGACTTCGCCCTCAACCGGCTCCGGCTCGGGGATCTCCTCCACGGGCATGTTCCAGGGGCCCTGATAAACCAGTGCTTTCACGTTCCTCTCCCTCCTTGTCAGCTCAATTCTCTTCGGCTGTAAAAAGTTGAATTTTAGCCTTTGCGACATTCATAACGAAGCTTCTGGCAACGGATATATAGGTATAGATGTCTCTGGAATCCATCGTGGCGCGCAGGCCCTCTAAATATGCCAGGCGTATCTCTGTCGCAACATTGATTTTGCGGACACCCTCCTGGATGGCAGACCGGACCACCTTATCCTGCAGGCCAGACCCTCCGTGGAGAACCAGATGGGGGACTTGGGCCTTCAGCTTCCGAATGCTCCGCAGCAGTTCAAAGTCCAGCTTTGGCTCCGACTTATAGAGACCATGCGCATTGCCGATGGAGACCGCCAGGGCATCCACATCGACGCCGTTGATAAATGCCTCCACCTCCGCGACACTGACCTTTGCAGGACCATTTCCGACAATCCCGTCCTCTGCCCCGGGAATCGCTCCCAGTTCCGCCTCCACGCTGACACCTACTGCGTGGGCAGCCTTGATAACCAGTCGAGTCTGCTCAATATTTTCCCGCAGCGGAAGCGAAGACCCGTCGAACATGACAGAGGTAAACCCAGCCCGGATGCAGGCAACGGTTTGCTCAAAGCTGGCGCCGTGGTCCAGGTGCAGAACAACTGGCAGAGCGGATCTTGCGGCCAGCGTTTTTACAACGGAGGCCAGAAGATCCAGCCGGCCGACCCGGATGGCCCCCTGCCCCACCGCAAGAATGACGGGCTTTTGCTCCTCCTCCGCAGCCAGCATGAGGGATTGTGCAATGTCGATGTTATCGATGTTGAACGCCGGCACGGCAGCGTTATGCGCCTCAGCCCAGTCCAGGACCTCTTTCAAGCTTACAAGCGGCATCGTGTGCGCGCCTCCTCATCCATCAAATGTTATAGGTCTCTCTCATCAGCGTCAGGGTGGCCTCCAGGGATGGAGACGCCGTCTGTCCGCCAAGCGCCGTACAGGTGAGGGCGGAATACGAGCTGGCAAAGGAGAGTGCGTCGCGCAATCCCTGACCCTTAGACAAGGCATATAGCAAAGCCCCATGAAAATTATCTCCAGCACCGGTGGTATCCACAACCGGCACGCGGCAGGCGGGGATACGGACGGTCTGGCCGCCCTGCCGGGCAGTGAGCCCCTGCTCCCCCATCGTAACGCATGCCAACGCGGTTCCGTTCTCCACGAACTTCTCACATGCCTCTTCAGGCCCAAGGCCGAGTCTGTCCCTCACAGTCTTGTGGTCCGGGGCCAAAATGTCCACAAAGCCCGACAGCTCTAGCAAGATGTCTCCGCCAAGGTTCCCACCGTCCACCGAGAGCTTGGCCCGACTGTGCGATCGGCAATATTCCGCCAATTCCAGCATCTGTCCATCTTTTAGTCCCGCCAAATGAATCATCTCCGCCCAGGCCAGGAGCTCGGCTTCCAGCTCCACCGCCCGCACCCCATCGATACACCCGCCGAAATGGGTGATACATCGCTTTCCATCCTCTTCCACCTGAATGGTACTGAAACTGGTAACCCCCTGTTCCTTTGTAAAGAGCTGAAGCCGCTTCCCAGCGATCCGCTCCGCCTCCCCCCGCACAAATTGCCCATTCGCGTCCGCTCCGATCGCCGTGATAAGCCCAGCAGTGCCCCCTAGCCCCGCAAACGCATTGGCCGCCGTGGCCGCCGGACCACCGCAGGACTTCTGGATCTTCACTGCCTCGATGCGCCGGTCACTCTTCGGTGGTTCTTTCACCAGCATGAGAAGGTCCTTGGAAATCGTCCCAATAAATAGGCAATTCATATTTCGACACCTTCGCTGGCGACCTCAATCAACACCTTGGATACCTTGTCCTTTTGTCCGATGGCAGTTTCAAACGCCTCTTGCGACCGTGTGAAGGGGAAGACATGGGAGATAATCTTTTCTGCGGGAATCACATTCCTCGCCAGAAGGTCAATGACCATCTCGTAATGATTTCGATACCGGTAAATCGTGTCAATTCCACCGCCCAAGTACATAAGTTTCATGAACTCAATGGGTGTTTTTCCTGGAACATTGCCCACCATGACAATTTTTCCGCCCCTGGCCAGCACATCCACGGTCATGGAGGCAGTTTTGGGACTGCCAGCTGTTTCAAACACGACGTCCGCGCCGGCTCCGCCCAGGAGGGCGCGAATCTCCTCCACCGACTCCGGGCGGCCGCCCAGCACGACACCGTCCGCGCCCATCTCCATGGCCTTGTCCAGCCGGCTTTGAAACAAGTCGGACAGGATAACCCTAGCCGCCCCCCGTGCCCTGCAGAGGAGCAGCGTCGTCAGGCCGATACAGCCCGCGCCCAGAATTACCACCGTCTTGCCCACACAGACGTCGCCAACCTCGGCGGCCTCGGCTCCGACGCACAGGGGTTCCACCAGTGTCCCAAGCCGCATGGAGCAGGAGGACGGCAGCAAAAAGGTCAAATCAGCCGGAAACGAAATATAGTTTTGTAAAAAGCCATCATAGGGCGGAACCGACGGGAACCGCACATGCTCACACATGTTGTAGCGACCTGACTTGCACATCCTACATTTCCCACAGGTTATCTGGGGTTCAATGGTAACCCTGTCGCCCACTCTCCGGTCCGTGACGCCGTCACCTACCCCCACAATCACACCGGAGCACTCGTGACCTAACACAAAGGGCATGGGAATCGGCGTTTCTCCCCGGAATCCGGATTCAAAGAAATGCGCATCGGAGCCGCAGACGCCCACATAGCAGACGCGAATCGCCACTTCTCCGGGGCCGGCCTTGGGGACCGGCCGCTCCAGAGGGGTAAGTTCTTGCTTCTTTGTCAGTGCATATGCAATGTTCTCCATACAATCACACCTTTAGTAAATATCAAACGATGCGCACTCAAATGCCCAGGTACGCCCTCTGAATATCCTTGTTGTTGAGCAATTCCCTACTGGGGCCTGTCATTTGCATATGCCCGGTCTCGAGAACATAGCCGCGGTCCGAAATCGACAGTGCCTTTGTGAGGTTCTGCTCAATGACGAGCATTGACGAACCCTCTCGTTTCATAATGTCCAGCGTCCGGTACACATCATCCACCACCACGGGGGCGAGGCCCAGAGAGGGTTCATCCAAGATCAGCAACTTTGGGGCCATCATCATGGCCCGGGCGATGGCCAGCATCTGCTGCTGGCCACCGGAGAGGGAGCCGGCGGGGAAATTCAGCCGTTCTTTCAAGATAGGAAACATCTGTAAAACTTTTTCCAGCAGCTCTCCCCGGCGGGGCTTTGTGCGCTTTGTATAGGTTCCCAGCAACAGATTGTCCTTAATTGAAAGACTTGCCAAAATGCCGCGTCCCTGGGGGATATGGGCAATTCCGTTTATCGCCCGTTTATTCTCCGGCATTTCCGTTAGCTCCTGCCCCATCCAATTGATGCTGCCCGAGGTTGGAATGACTTCACCGGATATGGTGCGCAGTAGCGTCGTCTTTCCCGCGCCGTTGGATCCAACCAGGGCGACAACCTCGCCCTCGTTGATCTCCAGGCTGACGTCGAACAAAACCTTTAGATCGCCGTAGCCCGCGCAGATCTTGTCCATTTTAAGCATACCCATAGTCCCCTCCCAAATAGGCGCGAATGACATCCGGATTGGCCATTACCGTTTTGGGGTCGCCTTCCGTCAGGAGATGCCCTTCATTCATCACGACAATCCGGTCGCATAGCTGCATCACTGCGGAAATCACATGCTCAATGAACAAAATTGTGATTCCCCGTTGGTTAATACGCTTCACAATGGATAGGCTGTTATCCATCTCGGAAGGCGTCAGGCCGGCCAGACACTCGTCCAGCATCAGCAGCTTTGGATCCGTCACCATGACGCGGGCCATGTCCAGCCACTTTCTCTTTTCAATGGGAAGCTTGCCGGAGAGAATCTGGGCGTAGGACGCCAAATCCAGGAATTCTAGCATCTCATCTGTCTTCTCCTCTGCCTTCTTCCACGTTTTGTTGTACAACAGCGCTATGGTCAGAACACTGTCCCGCACCGTCAGGTTGGTGAAGGGCTTTGGGGATTGGAAGGTGCGGCCGACCCCCATCCTAGCGCGCTCTTGAATCTTTTGCCTATAGAGCTCATGCTCGTTGTCGAAGACAATTTTTCCGCTATCCTGAATATATACGCCGGAAATCAGATTGACGCAGGTAGATTTTCCGCAGCCGTTGGGGCCAATCAGCGCCAGAATTTCGCCCTCATATATGTCAAAGCTCAGGTGATTAATTGCGTGAACTCCCGCAAAAGACTTGTCCAAGTCCTGAATTTGCAGCAATTTGTTCATGATTTAAACTCCTTTTACAGCCCTGGCAGCCTTCCGCTTGGCCAGCTTCTCACGAATCACATCCGCCAGCGTGATCAATCCGGAGGGACGCAGCAACACAATCAGCACGATCAACAAGCCATAGAGGGCGTATCCTGCGCCGCCGCCGGCGAAGTCCTGCAAATAATAATTGCATAGCTCCAGCAGCGGAATGATGATGAAGGCACCCAGTACTGGCCCCCAGGTGGTCCCCATGCCTCCCAGAATTGCAATCAGGCCAATTTTCACAGAAATGTCGTGGGCGCACAGGGCGTTGGGGTCCACATAGCCGAGACGAAACACATAAAGCGTTCCAGTGACCGCCATCATGGAGGCACTGATGAGAAATGCTTTCGTTTTCAAACTGGAGGAGACAATCCCCAGAGAGGACGCGGCGTCCTCATCCTCCCGCACAGCGCGGAGATAGTATCCCAGTCGAGAGCGCTTCACAAACACGAAGATGGCGACACAAATCAGCATCCAAATCAGCGCGATATAGTAGAAGTCAATTTTGGACTTGAAGGTGAGCATCCAAAGACTGTAGTTTTTCCGGATTCCAAAATTGAGGCCGACAGACCCGCCGGTAACATTTTTAAAAACGATGAGGCACTGGCGGAGAATGGTGGTGCAGGAGATCGTCGCAATGGAGAAGAACACACCGCGCAGGCGGAAGCAAGGCGCTCCGATGACCAGCGCGAACAGACACGCGGCGATAATACCGATAAACATGCTGATCCAGGGGGACAGTTTCACGCTCAGATACATCATGATGCCGGCGTAGGCGCCGATGGTAAAAAAGCATGCGGAGGCCCAAGAGATCTGCTTGGCCAGACCGCCCAACACGTTCCAGGCCACCCCTAATGCGGCGAAAAAGAACACTTCTATCACAACATTCATCAGATAAATGTTGCTGCAAAGATAAGGAAATACTGCCAGCAAAACCAGTACGGCAATGGCAACAGGACTTCTTTTGACGGTGCGCAGAATGTCCTTTCCAGAGAGACGGCGCTCCAAATCAATTTTTCTCATGCGACGCGGGCCCCCTTTCCGAATAGGCCATAAGGTTTAAAAATCAGAATTAAAATCAAAACCAAATTGATAAAAATTTGGGATACATTCGTTGTCAAATAGGTGCTGGAGAGCGCCTCCACAACGCCAATAATCAAGCCTCCGATCATCGCGCCCCTGATATTTCCAAGACCACCCAAGACCATTGCGGACATGGCGATGGTGGAGAATACCGCTCCCACACTCGGATAAATCATATAGAGAGGCGTAACTAACAGCCCCGACACGCCGGCAAATACTGTTCCAAGGCCAAATGCCACGATATAGACGATCTTTGTATTAACACCGAGAGAGGTCGCCACAGTCTTGTTTTCAGAGGTAGCCCGCATTGCACGGCCGATGTCGGTGCTGGAGAGAAGATAATGGACAAGAACCGTAAAAATTAAGGCCGCGAAAAACGCAATCAGCCGGGTGGTGGTAAACACGATGCCGCCCAGGGCAACGGAGCCGAATTTCAAGCTCTCAGAAACGTGAATGCTCTGATAGTTGGAGCCAAAAATCATTTGAAAGCCATACCGCAGCAGGTAGGAGATGCCAATGGTCAAAATGATATAGCTGGTTTCGCTCTTCCCGATGACATGGGAGACGGTTGCTTTAAAAACAATGGTACCGAATAAAAACATGATGATGCAAACAGGCACTATCAAAAGATACGGTGCGCTCCCCTCCGGCATCAAAATGCCGTAAAGGACATAGGTCGTGTACATCCCCACCATCAATAATTCGCCTTGTGCAAAGTTGACAATCTTCATAACGCCGTGAATCATGGTAAGCCCAACCGCAATCAGGGAGTAAACCGCACCAATCAGCAATCCATTGACAATAACCTGAATCATTTTCTTTCCCCCCAAAGGACATTTCGAAACGTGTTTTTGGAAACACGGGGATACCCCCCGAAGGAAGCACCCCCGCGTTTTATAGGACAGGCTCTCTCAAACTATCTATACAATTGTGCCCGTGATTACTGATAGGGCTGCAGGGTGTTGGGGTCCAAAATAGGAGAGTTCGCGGACGCCGTGGGATACACGCAGGTGGGCCGGCCATCCTGCCATTGGAGAACGATGGGCGTCGCGCCGGCGTTGTGTCCGTTCTCGTCCACTATGTTGTTTTCGCCGTTGAATGTGGCCATCCACTTGTTGCTCTCGGAGGTGGCGGCGAAGATGCCATCGCGAATCGCGGTGCGATCAGTGGTCTTTAGCTGATCCACCATATCCAAAACCAGCATGGTGCAGATGGCGGTGGGACCGCCCTGGCCGGACAGAAAATCGCCGTAGGTATCCTCATACTGCTTGGAAATTTCCATGAACTCATCGTTATTCACCGCATAGGACTGGTCATTCACGAAGTTATCGGTAGAGTAAATTCCGTTGACCAGGTCCCCCAAGTCCCGGGCCAGGGAGGGCCAGGTAAACGCGGAGCCGCCGGCAAGAATCGTCGGATTGTAGTTCAGGGATTGGCAGGCGGTCATAATAATTTTGGCGTCATTTTCATAGCAACTCGGGAAGATGACATCCACGTCCGCGTTCATCATTTTGGTGATAATGGAGGTGGCATCCGTCAGGGAGCCCGCCTCATAGGGCTCATCCACGGCAACCTCCAGGTTGTATTCCTCCAGAGTGGCCACGGTTCCCTCGGCGTTCTGAGTACCCCATGCGGAGTTCTCATACACCAAGCCGATGTTCAGATCCTTCAGGTCCTTGTCCAAATAGTTGTCGCAGAGATATTGTAGGAATTCAATCTGCATGGCACCAAAATCCTGCGCATAGGGGGCGGGCTGAAACACCCACTCGCAGCCGGAGGTAGTGATGGCGGAGTTGGACGCGGAGGTAGTGAGGCCCAGGATGCCGTATTCCTGCAACACTTCCAACTCCACCAAGCAGATGCTGGAGGTGGCGTGGCCGATAACGGCGACCGCGTCTTGGTTCTCCTGCAACGCCCTCTGAAGTGGAAGCGCCGCAGCGGAGGTGTCACTGCCGGAGTCAACAATCACCAACTCCACTTGGGCGCCGTCCATGGACTTGATGCCGCCATTTGCATTGACATAGTCAACGGCTGCCTGCGCAGCCTGGGACTGCATCGTGCCGGTGGTAGATCCGCTACCGGTGATGGAGGTGTACAGAATCAGCTTGACGGTGTCACCAGCCGCGGGCGCACTATCCCCGGTGTTGGTATCAGAAGGCGCGGGAGAGGGGCTTCGTCCTGTGTCCTGTCCGCAGGCGGCAAGAGACAACACCATTGCGGCGGCAAGGAGTGTGCTGAGAAGTTTCTTCAGTGTTCTGTTCATCATCATACCTCTTCCTTTTTTGAATTGTTCGTATGTGAACTCTCACCAGGCCGGCCGGAACCCTGTTTGCGGCTCAACCGCTATTTTTTATCTGTGGCAGATGTCCCCGCCTTGATTATGACAATACATCAGCTTCTGGTGAGTTGTCAATATTTTTGTTATATTTTTGTTATATTTTTGTTATATATACAAAAATTTGGTTAAATTTTGGCAGAATCCGCTGTAGTGAAAGTATAGCGCCTCCCCTTGATTTCATAGACTCAAATCTGCTATAATGGAAAAAAATACCGAAGTAGGCTCGGCAAGAGGTGATTTTTTGCCGATTTTGATGTTTTTAATAGAAGATACCACTTTTGATGGGAGGATTCTCCGTGAGAGTAGACCGTTTGGAAGCTATGGAGCAATATGTAATTGACCACGGATCTGTTTCTCTGGAAAATATTGCTCAAGAATTCAACATCTCAACAAATACCGTACGGCGGGATATCCTTGAATTGCTGAGCCGGAACAATATCAAGAAGGTCTATGGCGGCGTGGCGGTCAACACGCCGCTTTCCCCTTTGCCTTACATAACCCGGACAAATGATCACATGAAGAGCAAGGATGCCATCGGACGTTTGGCGGCAACCTTTGTGGAGGATCAGGATACCATTTATCTGGATTCCGGGTCTACAACGCCCAATATTGTGAAATACCTAAAAGATCGGAAAAATATTACCGTCATTACCAACAACTTAATGGTTATGGCCGAATGTGCTCTGTATCAAAACATTACTCTCATCACTTTGGGAGGCGTGTACGATTCACAGATGGCCTCGTTTATGGGGTCGATTCCATTAGAGGCGCTTTCTCGTTTTTCCATCAGAACGGTATTCCTGTCTGCTACAGGGGTCTCCATCTGCGCGGGCTTGACAAATTCTACATATATGGAGGCGGAGATGAAACGCGCCATTTCAAAGGCGGGTGAACGGTGCATCTTAGTCGCCAATGAAGAAAAATTTGGCCGCGCTGCGGCGGTCAAATTTTATAGTTTCAATGATCTTTATGCGATTGTCACAGACCGGCCTCCTGCGCAAACCTATCTTGAAACGATTGAAAAGTTTGGAATACAGCTTTTATGCCCGGATGAATCCGATTGAGCTCATGTTTCATAAAAATTTGAAAAATTTTTTTGAAAAACTGGGTGTTGTGAACGGCTACAAAGAGCCGGACGGAAGTGGGAAGTGCCCGTTCTACCCGGATGTTCCGGCCTCAAACATCCAGATCGCCGCATTTCTGATGAGGTGTGCTCAGTTGGACAACTCGCTCCAGCCAGCCATGCTGATGGCAGAACCTGCGGCAAACAGTAAACCAACGCTAGATGTAATAACACAGGGTTTGATCGATCAACTTACAACTCAGTTTGGCAAAAATTCCGAAATAGTCAAACTGGCTTCCGCAAACCCCAATGCCCCCGGCACACAGAAAAATCTGAACAGAATAAGCGGGAGCCTTGCGCCCGAACAGCCTACAATTTCGGTATCTAATGATGGGCAAGTTACCATTACCACCGAGGACGGGGCCACTATTTACTACACTACTAACAATGGGGATACCCCCACAGTAAATAGCACTCTATACACTGCCGCCTTTGCGCTGGACGGGTTTTCCACAATTAAAGCCGTGGCGGTGAAGAACAGCCTGTACAGCGGTGTCGCTACCTACACCAAGCAGGAACAGCCCGCACTCTCCATTTCACCCAGCGCGACCTCGCTTAATGGCAGCGGCACAATAACCTTGACCACGAGCAAGGCAGCGGATAGCGAGATTTGCTCGGACTCCAATATTACCGTGAGCGGCAGTGACACCACCTGGACGGCCACCCTACCCAACGCCACCGCGACCTATACCTTCACCGCCAAGGCGGGGACGGAAACTGCAGACTGCACCGGCGCCGTGACCTACCAGGGCAGTGGCAGCACCGGCGGATCTTCCTCCGGCGGTTCCAGCAGTTCCGGGGTCACCGGCTCCGGGGATAATGTGAGCGTCAGCGCCAGCGGCGGCTCTGTGACCTCCGCCCAGATGGCCAAGGCCGTGGACCTGGCGGACCGCGGCGAGGCCATCACCGTGGACGCGGGCCGCAGCAATACGGTCTCCCTGCCCGTCAGCGGCCTGGAAAGCGCCGCGGAGAACGACAACAGCCTTGCGGCACGGCGAGGTGCCCCTGTCCCCGGAGGCCCTTGCTTCCGTGGCGGAGCAGGTCGGGCGCAACGTCACCATCGCTGTGGAGCCGGTGGACACTGACGAGTTAAACCGCCGCCAGCAAGCGGCGGTAGGCGACGCCCCGTATTCGACCTGACCATCAAGAGCGGCAGCAAAACCATCACAGACTTTGACGGCGGCATGATCACCGTTTCTCTGCCCTATGAGTTGCCCAAAGGACAGGACCCCACCGGTGTGGTGGTCTGGCTCCTGGACAACAGCGGCAATATCACTCCCTGCGAAACCATGTACGACCTCCGCACGGAAACCGTGATCTTCACCACCCGGCACTTCTCCAAGTATGTCATTGGCTACGAGGCCCCGGCTCCCGATGTTCCCTCCTTTGCCGATGTCCCCGCCAATGCCTACTACGCGGACGCCGTGGCCTAGGCGGTGGAGAACGGCATCACAACGGGCACCAGCGCCACCACCTTCTCCCCGGAGGCCCCCTGCACCCGCAGGCAGATCGTGACCTTCCTGTGGCGGGCCGCCGGTTCCATCAAAATGAGCGGCGGCATCCCCTTCACGGATGTCCAGTCCGGCAGTTATTACTATGACGCGGTGCTTTGGGCGGTAGCCAACGGGATCACCACCGGCACCTCGGTCACCTCCTTCAGCCCTGATACGGCCTGCACCTGTGGGCAGACCATGCCCTTCCTCTACCGCTATGAGAAGTCCCCGTCGGTCAGCGGAAGTAGCCCCTTCACCGATGTGGCCGCAGACACCTACTATTCCAACGCCGTCCAGTGGGCGGTCCGGGAGGGCATCACAGGTGGGACCAGCGCCACCACCTTCAGCCCCAATGCGACCTGCACCCGCGGGCAGATCGTCACCTTCCTCTATCGGGATATGGCCGAGTGAGGCGAGAGTACAGGCAATAGACCGGACCTTTAACAAACGCCTCGCAGCCCTGTTGAAAGGGCTATATGTAAGCACCGCATGGCCGTGAGGCTGTGCGGTGCTTTTCACCTGCCATCAGTCTTTCGTGTAGGTGTCCACGATATATACCTCCAGCTCCCTGCGGAGCTGGGGCGCGTCCAGCAGGCCGAGGGAGTTGGCGATACGGAGAAGCTGGTTCAGGCTGTTCCCTATCCTGCGGACCTCATAGATCAGTTGAGGCACATCAACGGGAGGAGCCTCCCGGATGACAGCCCCGCTGATACACTGCCGGATGAACCGCTCACGGGAACCCCGTACCCCGCCGGCCATCTCGTTGAGGGCGGCAAGCTCCTCGTCGGACAGACGGATGATGATCTGGTTGGTTCTGCTTCGCATGGCCGCTCCTTTCTTCGGGGTCATAGGGGTGGAACCCCTGTCAAGCGGGATTGTGATATCACAATCCGTTGCTTGCTAAGACAATACCGCTTCCCCCACGGATGTTTTTCGCGGGCGCGTCCCCGCCGCCCCGGTTTCCTTTTTCAGCCGGTCATTCTGTCCCAAACAGGGTCACTCCCCCCGCGGACATCCCCCTCCCGAAGCAGGTACCGCCCCTGGTTGATGGTCATGAACCGCTCCAGCGTGTCCCGCCGGATGATGGTCTTGCGGCCCACCTTCAGCACTGGCAGCTTGCCCCAGTCCACCAGCTTCCGCATGGTGTTCCGTCCAATGCCCGTACACTCGGCGGCCTCCTCGATGGTCAGTCCCATTTTCACTGCGCTCATTTCATTGCCTCCTTTTCGATATACTTGTTTCGCTACCGCTACATCGGTATTATGTGGTATTTCCGGTTCTATGTGGAGGACGAGAGCGGACGGCAGGTACAGCGGGAGTTCGCCGGGACGGAGAGCAAGTCTGAAACGGGAGCCCTGCTCCGCAGGGCGATGGAGGACTACGAGGTAAAGAAGTTCGTGACAAAGTCTGAAAACACCACGGTGGGGCAGCTGCTGGACCTGTGGGTGGAGGAGGAACTGAAGCCCGGCAATCTGAGCAACGGCACCGTGATGGCCTACCAGGGGACGGTCATGCGCATCAAACAGTACCCCATCGGCAGCCGCAGGCTGAAAAGCGTCACCCCCGACCACCTGCAAGCCTACATCGACTTCCTCAGCTTCGGCGGGACCAACCCGGACGGCACAACGGCAAAGGCCCTCAGCAAAGGGTATCTGCGGCAGTTTTCGGCGGTCCTGCAAGGGGTGTCCGCTTCGCGGTATTCCCCAAGTGGCTCATCAGCTTCAACCCTATGCAGTATGTGGTCTGACGGGGGAAGGAAAAGGAATACGAGCTGTTCTCCGAGGAGGATGGGGACGCCCCCTCTGTGCCCACCCTCATCCATGAACAGTTCGGGGCGCTGGAGGACTTTCTGAAGCAGAAGGACAACCCGGCCCTGCTGACCATCCAGACCGCCTACTACACCGGCCTGCGCATCGGAGAGGTCTGCGGCCTCACCTGGCAGGACATCAACCTGGACGGGCAGTATCTCACGGCACGGCAGAGCATCCGCTACAACGGGGCGAGGCGCAAGACGAAGATCGGGGCCACCAAGCGGAAGAAGGTCCGGACTGTGGACTTCTGTGACACGTTGGCGGCGATCCTCAAAGTGGTCAAGAGGGAGCAGATCGGGAACCGTGTGCGCTACGGCGAGCTTTACAGCCTGAACTACTATACGGAGGTCAGGGAGAAATACCGGGCCTATTACGAGGTCTACACCCTGCCCAGGACGGTGGAGGTGCCAGAGGGGTATCGGGAACTGTCCTTTCTCTGTCTCCGGCCTGACGGATCCATTGAAACGCCGGGGACGGTGGGTATCATGTGCCGTCAGGCGAAGAGGAAAGTCCCGGGGCTGGAGAACTTTCACTTCCATATGCTCAGGCACACGTTCACCAGCAATCTGCGCTCCAACGGCGCGGCGCCCAAGGACGTGCAGGAGCTGCTGGGCCACGCTGACGTCAGTACCACGATGAACATCTACGCCCACGCCACAAGGGAGGCCAAACGTACCTCCGCGCGGCTGCTGGATAAGGTAGTCTGCGGAGAGTAAAAACTTTCCCTTGTTTCAGCCCATAAGGGCAAAAACAAGGGAAATTACATAAAGTTCGAACATTGAATTGTCGGAAAACCTTGATATATTAAGGCTTGTCAGGGATTTAGCAGATAAATTGGAATTTTAAGCAGCCTCAATTCAAATAAAGAATAGAATTCCGATTGACTTGGATGCTCTCGCTGAAAGCATTCTTTTCTTCTTAGTGCCTAATCTTTTCAATCAGGAACGTGTTGCACAGGTATTTATCTCGAAAATGGTCTTCAACGACGCATTGCATATACCAGCGTCTACTGCTTCCTTTGCCGCTTTTCCCTCTTTTTGCAGACACTGCCAGCACATGGTCGCAAGACCCCCTACAGCCAGCGCCGGCTTCCCTGCCACTTGATTGCCTCTGCAGGGGGGCTCTGCAGGCACGTGCTTCAAAATAGGTCGCTATGGTGTCGCCCATTTCTGCCATCAGTGGCTTGGCAAGTGCTTTCGCAATCACATCTGTGTCCACCAACACCATATCCGCACAGCGGTCCAAAAAAGATATCTGTCAAATTCACCGTTATCTTGGTAAATCACGCTCAAGGAGCTACAGGGGGAATCTGTAGAAGCCACCGTGGGAATGATGTCCACTGGCAATCCCGCATAATACGCCACATCCTTGGCTGTATCCAGGATCTTGTCGCCGCTGATTCCCACAACTACAGTAGATTTCTCGGCCTTTGCCCTTTCCACCAGACGGTCAATATGGGGCTGAGGGCATTCTCCCCGGAAAATCTCATACCGGATGGCATAGCCCGTACCGGCAAAGCCCCTCAATGAAAACGGAGGAACTTCGTTCCTCCGTTTGTACAACTCATTATTCCATAAAGCTGGGAAGCCAGAGGCAAATTTGGGGAATATAAGTAATAAGCAGCAGATTCACCAGGCAGCAAATCATGTACTTCAGCAGATGCCGGTTGACCAGCTCACCCACCTTCGCCTGCCGCAGAGTCGCCGCCACATAGAGATTGATCCCCAGCGGCGGGGTGATCATGCCAATGCACATATTCAGCAGCATAATGATGCCAAAATGGACAGGATCAATATTGTAGGCAGAGAGCGCCGGGAACAGGATGGGGGCAATAATCAGGATGGCAGGCGTGGTATCCATGAAACAACCCACGATCAGCAGCAACACGTTCACCAGCAGCAAGAATACCACCTTGTTAGAACAGATGCTCATGATGAACTCCGCCGCACGGGCGGGAATCTGCTCACGGGTCATCAGCAGGCCGAATACGCCAGCACAGGCAACGATGAACATGATCATACCAGAGGAGGCAGCCGCAGACTTTACTGTTTCCACCAAGCCCTTGAAGTTGATTTCCCGATAGATGAAGCAGCCCACGATCAGGCCATACGCGCAAGCAACGGCTGCGGACTCAGTAGGTGTAAAAATACCGGTGTAGATGCCGCCCAAGATGATAATGGGCATGAAGATGGCACCAATGGCATGATAAGACGCAGACAAAAATTTTCTGATATTAAACTTGGTTCTAGGGATCCGATTTTTTACGCCGTAGAAAATCGCAAAGGCAATCATCAGTGCGCCCAGCGTGATGCCGGGAACAATTCCTGCCATGAACATACTGCCCACCGATACACCCGTTGCGGAGCAGTATGTGATCATCACGGTGCTGGGCGGAATAATCGTGCCCAGCATACCGGCTGCAGCAATAGTGGACAGGGCGAATTTGCGGCTATAGCCTCCCTGTTCCAGCGCAGGCACCATCACTGCGCCGATGGCCGCCACCGTTGCTGTGGGGGAGCCGCACAAACAGCCAAACAGCATACATGAGAAAATCGTCACGACGCCGAGGCCGCCGGGCATCCAACCAACTGCAGCATTGGCAAAATCGATAAGTCGGCGTGAAATGCCACCACTGCTCATCAGTGCGCCAGCCAACATAAAAAACGGAATGGCCGCCAGTGTAAAACTATCGACGGAGGAGAACATCTTCTGCACGGAGGTGAACAGCGGCATCAAGTCCCCGGCAACGATGGCCGCCATACCGCCGCCCACCAGCGCCAGCGCGATAGGCATACCCAGAATCGTAATGACGGCAAAAACCAGGAAAAGCGTTGCAGTAATCATGCTTCAATCTCCTCCTTCCGATGCATAATATCCTTAATCATGGTTTCAATGCTGTAAAGATAGTGAATGATTCCCATAAAGAACCCCATAGGAAGGCAGAAGAACACGACCGCAGTGGGAATCTGCGTGGTTGTGGTCATCTGATTGGTCATGATCAGATGATTAAACATCTGCAGCGAAAGCACAAACAGCAGCACAAACATCAGCATGCATAGGATCTCCGTAAAGATCCGGACCTTTTTATAGATCTTTTCCGGAAGCATATCCACGAATACTTCCACACCGATGTGGCTCTTACTTTTTACACCAATACTGGTGCCAATATAAACGATATAAATCATGAGGTACCGGGCCAACTCCTCACTCTGCAGAAAAGGGATCTTCAAGGCATAGCGGCAAATAACGCTCCAGCAAACGATGGCAACCATCGCCAGAAAAAGGACAACACTCAGGAAGCCTTCCACTTTGCTGAAAGCCTGATCAAGTTTTTTCAACATGGCAAACTATGTATCGCTCGTTTTCCGGCGATACGCTCCTTTCTCCCGAAATGAGGCGGAGCGGCGGCAACCGCTCCGCCTCTGTTCTCAAGTTTTTTGTGTCTTATTCCACAGCCTCGACATCCGTCTGGATTGTCTCTACCAGAACAGGATCGATGCCGCCCTCTCCCACGTACTTCTCATACACAGGCTGCACCGCAGCTTCCCACTCGGTCTGATCAATCTCGATGAACTCCGCGCCATTGGCCTCCATCTCCGCCATGTACTCCGCCAACTGCTCATCACAGATCTGATAGTGGTACTCACGGGCTTCCTCTGCACACTCCATAACCAGCTGCTGGATATCCTCCGACAGGGAATCCCAGAGAGATTTGCTGCAAATCAGAGGAGCGGGAGAATAACCGTGGTTGCTCAGTGTGATATAGGGAGCAACCTCATAGAAGTTCTGGGTATACATGTTGGTAACCGCAGTGGAACTGACTGCATCCGCTACGCCGGTCTGGATGGAGGTATAGATATCACCCCAAGCCAGAACCACGGGCATAGCGCCCAGTGCGCTGTACACATCCGCCTGCAGGGGGCTGTCGATGGACCGGACACGCATTCCCTTCAGATCCGCCAGATTCTTGACTGGCTTCACCGCGCCGATGGCATAAATGCCGTTCTCCCAATAGTTGATGCCCTTCATCCCGATGGACTCCAGGGCGTCCAGCTGCCCCTGAGCAGCCTCACCGCTGAGAGCTTTCCGTGCGGTGGCAGCATCGGGGAACAGATAGGGCAGGTCAAACACGGACATGGCATCCGTAAAGTTGGACAGGGACGCAGAACTCTCTACGATAAAATCAATGGAGCCCATCTGCACACCTTCCAGCGTCTCCTTGGCGGATCCCAGCGTAGCACCCGAGTGGACCGTCAAGGTGATGGCGCCGTTACTGCGCTCGTTGAGCAGTTCAGCAAATTTCAGAAGGCCAAGATCCCAGGAACTTCCCACCGCAAGTCCGCTGGACGCCGTCCACTCATAAGTTTGTCCCTCTGCGCTTTCACCGCCGGAGCTATCTCCGCCGCTTCCGCAGGCAGTCAGGGAGAACACCATGGCCATAGCCAGCAACAGACAAGTCAGTTTCTTTTTCATATGCTCCTCCATTAAACTGTTATGTGAAACCCGTTGTGTGTTATATCACTTGTTGTAGTAGATAGGCCGGCCCTTCTCGTCGTGATCCTTGTCGAATGTGGGATAAGCTCCGCCGTTGAAGCCGTTGAAGCCCAAGGGATTCCGGAAGCCCAGAGGATTGATTCCAACAGGATGTTTTTCCAGCAGGTCTTTGATGAAGGCGCTGTAACCTTCCACGACCTTCTCCACCAGTGCATCGCCCTTTTCCTTGCTGGCCTTGGTGGGATTGCCGATCACGCCGTAGTCCAGATCGTCCTTCTCCATCAGAGCAAAAGTGCCGTCGAAATGATAAAACTGGAAAGGATGAGAAGTCTCGCCGGGCGCTTTCTTCCACTTGCCGTCCACCAGCGTCGTGCCGCCGCCGTCGATGGCCAGGTCCATGTGGACCAGGTCGCCGTACAGGGACAGCGCCATGGAGGTCTCCGCCTCGTCGGCGTGCCACATATAATCGGACAGAACGGCTTTGTTGTCGCCCAGGAAGTCATACCAGGTAGAGGCGACCGTGAAGTAGCCTTCCATGCCCAGCTTGTGAACAGCCGGAATGAAGGAGCTGTCCTGGCCATGGGCAACCAGCAGGATGAACTTGTTATAGCCTACATTGGAGGCACCGGCGATGATGTCGTGAATCAGCGCCATGTTGGTCTCATAGTTCAGCGCGATGGTAGCAGGCATACCCATGTGCATGTAGGGATGACCGCCGTACATGGGGCAGGGGAGCACGGTGGCGCCGGACTTCTCCGCCACCTTCTTGGCCAGGCAGATGGCGTTGAAGCTGTCCAGGCCGTTGGGGCAGTGCGGGCCGTGCTGCTCAATGGCGCCCAGGGGCAGGATCGCTACGTCGTTGACTTCCTTGGCATAGGCGATGTTCACGGGAGCGGTGTTCTGATCAAAGAACACGGAATCTCTTTTGTACAGCTTGAATTCAGTCTGCTTCTTCAGTTCTGCCATGATAATCGTTTCCTTTCTTAAAAAAAATATAGATGGTTTTTTAAATCAGCTGAAACTCAGCAGGATTTACAGTTACGGCTGGAACAAAATCTTGATACGCATTTCCTTCTTTGCCCGAATCATCTCGATCACGTTCTGGAAGTCTTCCAGACGCTTGATATGGGTAATGAGCGGTTTTACCTTCAGCTTCCCCTCTACCATGTAGCGCAGCACCGGCGTAAAGGAGTTGGGGCTGGCCAGAGAGCCGATGAGCGCCGCATCTTTTACGATCAGCGTGTTCATGGCAACATCCACATTAGCTCCATTGTACCAGCTGACAGCTACGATCCGTCCGGTGGGCTTCAGGGCCTGCACCGCCATATTCAGTGCGACGTTGCTGCCCGATGTCTCGATCACGATCTCAGGACCGCCCTCAGTCAGTTCCCTTGCCCGCTGTATCACATCCTCATTGTGATAGTTGATGGTCTCATGGATGCCGCACTCCCGGGCGATAGCCAGCTTCTCATCCCAGCTGCCTGCCATGATGACCCGACTGGCACCCGCAATATTGGCAAGCTGTGCCGCCAGCTGGCCAATGGGACCATCTCCGATCACCAGCACCTGGGCGCCGGCGGGAATCTGCGCCTTGGTGACCGCGTACATGGCGGTTGCGGCAGGCTCTGCCAGAGCGGCCTCCTCCAAGCTCAGCCCTTCGGGGATATGATACAGATGCCGTTGCGGTATCGCCACATACTGGGCAAACACACCCTGGCGGTTGCGGTAAGATCCTACGACCTCCCGGTTGGGGCACAGATTATAATGGCCCTGCCGGCAGTTTTCGCACTCGCCGCATCCCAAGCTCACATCGGAGGTGACCTGGTCTCCCGCTTTAAAATCCCGGACATTCTTGCCCACAGCCACCACCGTGCCGCTCCACTCATGGCCGGGAATGATGGGGTACTTGGTGTTGCCGTTTTTGATATGGATCATCTCTCCTGTTAGCAGTTCAATATCCGTAGCACAGAACCCGGCATAAGCGATCTGTGCCAAGACTTCGTCATCCCGAATCTCAGGCTGCGGGATCTCGGAATACTCGATTACTCCCGGATCCATGAACCGAATGGCTTTCATCAGGCGGTCTCCTTCTTTCTTTCCCGATTTGTATGACATTGCATCGTTCGAATCTCCCCCTGCCGGAAGCAGAGCGGCTGGCAAGTCCCTTTTAGGAGCAGCTGCTCACAAAACTGACCGGGAAGCCCGCCGTGCTCCATAAAGGTCCAGAAGTGGCAGGGCACTGCATATCTCGCGCCAGTCAATTCCGCCGCCGCCGCTCCTTCCTCAGCGTTCATGTTGCCAAATGCACCATTGACAGACAGCACCGCAATATCCGGCTCAAAGATCCTGATCTCCTGAAACAACTCCGAGTGAAACGCCGTGTCTCCGGAAAAATAGAGCCGATGACCTGCAAACGCCACCAAGAGCCCGATAGCATCCGGCGCCATGGTACCGTGATCCGCCATCACTGCCCGAATCAGGATCTTTTCATCCTGATAGCATTCTCCTCTGTCCAGACGATGGCAGCGGTGGGCCTGTATGCCCAGTTCAATGAACTTCTCCTGACAGCTGGCAGGCCCGAAAAACAAGGTCCTTTTTGTGCACTGTGCCACAATTGGAATCGCATCATAATCGAAGTGATCAAAATGCAGATGGCTGGTCACATAATAATCTACCGCCAGCTCTTCCGGCGCGATCAGCATGGGTGAGAGTCGTTTGAATCCTCGAATCCGCTCGCCGCACTCCGTCAGATAGGGATCGAGCACCATGCTTGTTCCGTCGGGAGCCTTCAGGAGAAATCCGGCCTGGCCAAGCCAGCAAATTCCCAGATGATCTGGAGGAACTTGTGTTCCCCGAATTTCCTCTGCGAGATTCATCCTACTACCTTTCTCAGTTCCTCAATATAAGCAGCCCTCAAGCCAGGAATACCGCTCGTCAAACTGGACCTTGTACTTCTTCGTATCGCCGGCCAGGCCCCACAGCAGATACGCACGGGTGCCGGGCAGTGCCACCGTGGTGTGGTAGCCGGTGGGCAGCGCCACGGCGGTGTTGTTCTCCTCGATCACATTGACCTCGTCCCAGATCTTCTTGTTCTCGTCCGTCAGATCATAGCCGTGCTGCATGACGCCGCCGCGGCCGGGGCCATCCTCGGTGGAGGTCATCTGGAAGGAGAAGATCTCATCCAGCACGCACTCCTTGCCGGGGCGCTCGTAGTCGTGCCGGTGCGCCGGGAATCCGATCCAGCCGCCGGGCACGGACACGGTCTCGCCCACGATCAGCAGCTTGGTGATGTGGTCGTTGTGCTTGCCGGGCTGGCCGAAGATGAAGCGGTACTTCCGCTTGTAGATGTACTCGCCGGGTTCTCCCTCTTCAATATTTTCAGGCGGGCAGAAATAGGGGGCATTGCCCTCCTCACAATAGGCGGTGAAGACTCTCGCCTCCATGCCCTTCTCGCTGTACAGCTTCACTGTGGCTTTGGGCGGCACATACAGGGCGGTGGGCAGATCGTCATAGACATTGCCGCGCTGGCCCTTGGCGCCGTCCACAACGGTCACGCCCTCATACTCCACCCAGCAGGTCATGTCGCCCTGCTGCAGCACGATGGCCTGCTCCTCACCGGTGACCTTGTACTCCAGCGTCTGGCCGGGGTTGAGAAGGATTCGGCCGAATCCCTCATAGGTCATATCCGAGTTGGCCTTGGAGATCACGCTCTCATAGCCGTTCAGGTCCTGAAAGCGGTATACAGTTGTGTAAGACATTTGCGTCCACTCCTTTTTCCTTGATTTGAATGCAATTATTTCAATACTTCCTTGTTGACGGGATAGGTGACCGGTTTGCCGGTGAGATACTCAGTGATCCCCTGGGCGCTGTCCATAGCCATAGCCCGAAGCGCCCCGTCGCTGAGTGCCGCATTGTGGGGAGAGACGATCACATTCTCCATGGAGAAGAGCGGATTGTCATCAGCCGGCGGCTCCTGCTCAAACACATCCAGGCCAGCCCCGGCGATCTCGCCGGACTTCAGGGCCTCGATCATGGCGGCCTCGTCGATCACGGCACCCCGGGCGGCGTTGATGATGAAGGCGGTGTTCTTCATAGCCTTGAACTGCTCCGCACCCACCAGATGGAAGGTAGAGGGGAACAGAGAGGTGTGGACGATGACGAAATCGGACTTTGCATACAGCTCCTCCGGCGTCGCCATGGTGATCCCCAGTCCCTCGACATCCGCCTGCTTCACATAGGGATCCGTGGCCAGAATGTTCATCTCAAAGCCGGAGAGCTTCTTCACCACCAGCCGGGAGATCTTGCCCATGCCGATGATGCCCACCGTGGCGCCCTTCAGCTCGATGGTCTGGTAGGTGTTGCGCTCTTTGAACTGGCCGGCCCGGGTCAGCTGATCCATCTGCACCGTCCGCTTGGACAGTGCCAGCAGCAGCATCACGATATGCTCCGCCACGGCGTTCAGGTTGGAGAAGGGGGCGTTGACCACCAGGATCCCCTTTTCCGTGGCGTGATCCACCGCGATATTGTCCACGCCCATGCCGTGCTTGGCGACTACCTTCAACGTCGGGATGGCGTCCATGATCTCCGCCGTGATCTTCGCCGAGCGGATCAGGATCGCGGAGCAGCCCTGCGCCTGCCGGATGATCTCGCCGCTCTCCGTGGAAGTGCCCTGCACGACCTCGAAATTCTCCCGGAGATACGCCACCGCATCCGGGTGGATATGCTCGGTCAGAAATACCTTTTCCATGTTTATGTACGCTCCTTCTCAGCCGCGGATCCGGCTGATGGTCTCCTTGCCCCACTTGACGATGATCCCTTCGTCAGAGGAGAGCAGGATGTACTGCACGCCCTTGGCGATCAACGCCTTGGCCGCCTCGGCGGAAGCCGCCGTGGTGCCCACTGCCTTGCCGGCTGCCAGCGTCTTGGCGGTGATGGTGTCGATGGCCGCCTTCACCTCCGGGTCCGTGGTCTTGCCGGGTACACCGTAGGACTGGGACAGGTCCATGGGTCCGATGAAGATGACATCGATGCCGTCCACCTTCAGGACCTCGTCCAGATTCTCCACACAGGTCTTGGTCTCACAGTGGGAGACGATCATCGTGTTGGCATTGGCGGTGTCGATATACTCCTGCACGCCGCAGGTGCCGTAGTCACAAGCCCGCACGCTGGGGGACAGGCCCCGCACGCCCAGGGGGGTATACTTCACATAGGACACCAGGTTCCGGGCCTGCTCCGGGGTATCTACATTGGGCACCTGCACGCCCGCATATCCCAGGTCCAGATTCTGCAGGATCTCCACCTGCTGGTTCTCCCGAACCCGCACAATGGGCGTGATGCCGGCCGCGTCCGCTGCCCGGACGATGTTGCTCAGCTGTTCCCGGTCCACCGCCACATGCTCTGTATCCAGTACGAAGAAGTCGAACCCCGCCAGGGCCAGCAGCTCCGGAACCGCAGGGTCCGTCAGCTTCACAAAGGTGCCGATGGCACTCTCGCCATTGCGAATCTTCTCCTTGAGCATATTCTTGCGCATTTGTATGACTTCCTTTTGTGTAAATTACAGGTTCCGGGGCGAGGCCGGATTTCGGGGCAGCGCGTTCGGTGTCTTACTCTAGAAAAGCCGCCTTCACCAGAAAAAGATTCTGCTGAATAGGGACATTGCTGTCGCGCAGCAGTGCATCCGTTTTCTGTCAGCCACCTTGTCTAAGTTTCTCCCGCCTCCTGCGGTTGCTGTCTGCCCTGTTATTAAGCAATATTTATGCCAAAGTGATAATTCTGCCGAAAACGAATTTTTTCGTGAGGTTCACACAAAAGTCTGGGACGAAATTATGCATATTGGCTATAAATACCGCATATATTCGCGCAAAAATAATGCATATTACAGACAACCGCGCTCTTCATGTGCGCAAAATTGCATCAGCGTTGCTATTTTGCATACGAGATGACGGAGAAAGGTTTCCCTCTCCCCGTCATCTCTCTTTCGAACCATTTACTTATTTTGTTTTCTGGAAGACATGTCCTTATAAAGCTGCATTTTCCGGGTAATAGTGGACGGATTGACATCCAGCGCTGCAGCGGCCTTGCGAATGGATCCGTATTTTTCGATGGCGCGTTCAATTGCCGCATATTCCGCCCGTTCTACTGCACTTTTCAATGAAACCGGTTCCTCTTCTTCCTCCGCAGATACTTGCTGAGGCCGCCGAAGCTTCAGTGGCAAGTTCTCCCGCCGAATAATGTCGCCCGGAGTGGTAATCACCAAATTTTCCAGCAGATTTTCCAACTCCCGGACATTTCCCGGCCAGCAATATCCTTCAAACGCATCGATCGTGTCTGAATAGATAGATTTATTGGTGTGGTATTTCTGGTTTTCCACCATGAGGAAATGGTTAATCAGCGGAATGATATCCTCCCGGCGCTCCCGCAGCGGCGGAATGAAAATTGAAACCACATTCAGTCGGTAATATAGATCCTCCCGGAACGTTCCCTCTCTGACCATCTGTTCCAGATTGCGATTTGTCGCCGCAATCACTCTTACATCCAAGGCAATGGGTTCTGTCCCGCCCACACGGGTCACTTTTTTTTGCTGTAAGACACGCAGAAGCTTTACCTGCATATGCAGGGGCAGATCGCCGATCTCGTCCAAAAAGACCGTCCCTCCGTTGGCGGCCTCAAACAGGCCCTTGTGTCCCTTGTTGTCCGCCCCGGTAAATGCCCCCTTCTCATAGCCAAACAGCTCAGACTCTATGAGATTTTCTGGAATGGCCCCACAGTTTACCTGCAGATACGGCCAGTCTTTCCGGGGGCTGTTGTTTACAATCAGTTCAGAAATAATTTCCTTTCCCGTTCCGGATTCACCCAGAATCAGTACGGTGGCTCCATCAAATGCGGCCACCCGCTGTGCCAATGTAATAACTTCGTTGAACGCCTTGCTGTTTGCAATAATGGTCCCCTCACCCAGGCGGATCCGCATGCTCTCCAGTTGGCGGGACTGCTGCTGGATAATCGTATCCTTGCTCTTCAGACTGTTCTGGAGTTCATTGAGGGCTGTGATATCCCGGACATTGTTAAATACATATTTGACATTTCCGACATCATCGAAAATGGGTGTGGCCGTAGCCAGAACCGTCAGCCGCGTGTGATAATTGTAGCTGATTTTTGAAATCTGCTTTTTTTGCCGGATAACCTCCAGAATGACAGAATTGGAAAAAATCTTTTCATCCAGAAGCTGTTGCGTCGTTCTGCCCTCCAGTTCCGCTTTGCTGACCCCCAGGAGCGAGGCATTGGCTGAATTTGCAAAGAGCACTTTGCCTTCTCCATCGGTAATCCAAACACCATCAAAAGAGGATTCCATCATTTCAATCAAGGCATTGCTATCAATCACGGCGTATCTCCTTTTATATACTCGCAGCTGCATCGGTTCTACCGACAAATCATTATAATATGGCAAAAATGCCCAATTCCGCAAAATTTCCATGATATATTTATTGCTATTTTATCAAATGCGGGGTTCTCTGTAAAGTGCTTGCCTTTATATCTCACATTTCATGTTTTTCAGGAGAAAAGAATTGTCTTCATGGAGCAACATCCTCATAACGAGCAAAAAGTATTTAACACAACGAATCGTGACAAGGAAAACTTCTCCAACAAAAGGAAGGGCAAGGGGAAGCACAAAAAATGGAATCGTAAAAATTCTGCAAAACTCCGTCATGAATGCTTTTGGCTTCTATGGCTGTATCGGCTCCGAGCATTTCCACGTCGGGCCGTATGCCTTGACTTGAAGTGCGTTTATACCCCATCTTCTGTAAAAAAATTGGTTCATACCCAGTCAAAACCTCCGGCTAAGCCGGAGGCTTGAGTAAGCCCTATAAGGGCTTTATACAGACAATACCCCTTAAGGGGCCCCGAAAGGTTTGCCGTCTGCATTTCTTTCTCGTGCTACCCCTTAAGGGGTTCCTTTTATGTTTTCTTGTTCTCGCGACCCGTAAACGGGTCAACAACCCCTATATCCTGTTTTATCTGCCCATATATCTCCATCCTCCGATGTTTCGGCGCAAATACGATGTGATATTGACATCTCCAACTTGTATGTTCTAAACTATTTATGTCTTTGCCTTTCACGATGAAGACCTCCCTGTTATTGTAGTTGTGTGGTCGGCAAACCGCTTCTACCTTATCAGGGAGTTTTTTCTACTTTTTCCCTCGCTATAAGCTATTTTTACCCCCGGCATAGCCGGGGGGTGTCTTTTGTACCACCAAGGCGAAAGCTAAGAACCGAGGTATTCGCCCCGGTTCTTAACTTAATAATATTGTGGACTATGCCCATTTCTTTTTACTTTTCTTAAAATTTATACTTGTTACGCAGATACGTGGTATCCAGGGCTGTGGGACGTGCATTTTTCCCTCTCTGGAAACAGAGCACTGCGACTCCGGCAAGATAGGGAACCATTCCCAGCAGTTCCGGAGAGAGGCCAATGGTATTGGCCACCTGGAGTTTCATCTGCAGAGCGTCAAAAAGCCCCAAGAGCAAAGCGGTACCCAAGATTCCACCGGGGGCCCATTTACCCATCTTCACGGCAATCACTGCCATCATGCCCTTACCGCTGATCATCCCGTCAAAGAAACGATCTAACTGGCCCAGGGACATATATGCACCCGCAATACCGCACAGGACGCCGCAGATCAACACACCGCTGTAACGCAGCCGCCAGACGTTAATACCCGCCGTCTCCACCGTCTTGGGGTCATCCCCCACCGCTTGGACCCGCAGGCCGTATGTAGTGCGAAAAATCACATACCAAGAGACCACGCCCAGCAATACGCCCACATAAATGAGGGGAGAGAGCTGGGAGAGGAACCCGCCTACTATCGGGAGCCCAGCCAGAATATCGGTTGTCTGCAGGGCTGTTACATTGGGGGAATAGGTAGAGCCGAAAATGGAGATACAGAGGAACCGGGCAATGCCGTTGCAGAGCATTGTCAGGCCCAAGCCGCTGATAGCGTGCATACCACCGAACTCCACACACACCAAGGCGTGGATCCCGCTGGCAACAAGGCCCGCCAACATACCCATCAGCACACCGATCCAGGGATTGCCGGTCAAGTATGAACCCAGCACCGCGGCAAAGGCGCCGCTAACCATCATACCTTCTGCTCCCAAATTCAGTACGCCCACCCGCTCACAGTACATATTGCCCATACCGGCAATAAACATAGGGGCGCTCAGGCGGATTACCGATAGAGCAAATGCCAATACCAGAGACTCAACCATATGCTTTCTCCTTTCCCGTCCGTCGGTTAAAGAGATAGCGGACGATGTAGTTACTGGCCACAAAGAGAATCAAGGACCCCTGAATAACAGAGATAATCTCATTGGAGATCCCCACTTGGGCCTGCATAGTCAAAGAGCCATTGCGCAGAGCACCGAACGCAATGCTTCCTACCACAGCGAGGATGGGATTGGAGCCGCACAACAGGGCCACCGGAATTCCATCGTATCCAAAGCCCGGAGAAAAATCCGTATACAGGCAGTGGTAGTTGCCAAGGACCTCCAAAGCACCGCCAATCCCGGCCAAAGCGCCGCTGATGAGCAGGGCTAAACTGGTATACTTCTTCACCGGAACTCCTGCATAGAAGGCTGCGTCCCGGTTCAGGCCCACTGCCCGCATCTCATATCCCGCAACGGTTCTGGAGAAATACCACTGCAGAACAACTGCCGCCACCAGGGCAAAGACAATGGCGATAGTCATACGGTAGGGCGGTCCGATGAGATAGGGCAGCTCTGCCGTCTCCAGAATCTTTCGTGAGGAGGGAACCAAGGCATTATCGGACTTGAAAAAATCCAGCACAAAATACTGGAGGATATAGCTCGCCACATTGTTGAGCAGCAGTAAAATCACCAGTAGATCCACCCCCCGACGCACATGCATCACCGCGGGGAAAAGGATATAAAGCATCCCGAATACCGCCCCTGCCGACAAGCACACAGCAATGTGCAAGGGCGCAGGTAGTCCGGGGATCAGTGCCCCAGCCAGAGTGGCTCCAATGGCGCCAAGCGCCAACTGGCCTTCTGCGCCAATATTGAAGGAGTTACCTTTCATGGACACAATAATGGCAAACGATGCAAAGGAGATGGGCACGGACTTCTTGATGGTGTTCATCAAGGCTGCCGGTGAACCGAAGGCCCCATCCAGCAAGGCCATATAAGCCGCCAGCGGGTTCTTTCCCATCAGCAGAATCCAGATGGAACTGAACAGGAACGACAGCAGCAAAAGAAGAAATGGAATTGCAGCATCCACGACTGTCTTCCGGGAAGGCTTTTTCAGGGTGATCACACTCCGTTTCACGACTCCACCTCCTCGGGGCGTCTGCCCACCATCATCAGGCCAATCTGTTCCCTGGTGGTACTCTTGGCATCCACGATCCCTACTAGCCGGCCGCAGTACATTACCGCAATACGGTCACTGAGCATCAGCACCTCATCCAGTTCCAGGGAGGTCAGCAGTACACTGCCTCCTCGGTTTCTGTGTTCCACCAACGTGTTGTGGATAAACTCAATAGCCCCCACATCCACGCCACGGGTGGGCTGATCCGCTACGATCAGTTCTGGTATTGCTCCCATCTCACGGGCAACAATAATCTTCTGTTGATTACCACCGCTAAGAGTACTTGCACGGCTACTGCGCAGTGGAGGGCGGATATCGAAATCCCGGATCCGTTCCTCCGCCATGGCCCGAATCTTCCGGCCGTCCTGAAGGAACCGCCTGCTAATATATTCACTACGCCGCTGCATTCCCAGCAGCAGGTTCTCCTCAACAGAAAAGTCGAGAATCAACCCGTGACGGTGGCGGTCCTGGGCAATAAACCCGATTCCATTTGCTTTCCGCTCGGCAATGGAGTCACCGGTGATCTCCCGTCCCTGGAAGGCCACACTGCCTTCCTGACAGGGCAGAATTCCTGCCACCACTTCTGTCAGCTCTGTCTGGCCGCTGCCGTCGACGCCGGCAATTCCCAGGATTTCACCGCTGTGGAGGGTAAAGGAAATATTCTGTAAAGCCTGTCGGCCCTCTGCATGGCAGCTTACATGGCTGAGTTGCAACATCACCTTTGAAGTGTCTACTTCCGTCTTGTGCCCGCCCAGGTGGACTTCTCTTCCCACCATATAGGCCGTAAGCTCCGGAATGCTGGTGTCTTCCTTCTTCACGGTAACCACATGCCGTCCCGCCCGTAAAACGGTGATCTCATCGCTGAAGTCCATTACCTCTTCTAGTTTGTGGGTGATGATGAGGATGGTTTTTCCCCGCTCTTTCAACCTCTTGAGAACCATTCCAAGGTCATCAATCTCCTGTGGTGTCAGCACGGCGGTTGGTTCATCCAAAATGATGACGTCCGCCCCACGGTAGAGAGTCTTGACAATCTCCACCCGCTGCTGCATGCCAAGGGATATGTCCTGCACCAGAGCTTTGGGATCAACGGCAATGCCATAATTGCGGCACACTTCATTCACCTGTTCCTCAGCCCGACGTCTGTCATAATGAAACCGGTGCCGGGGTTCATCGCCAAGCACAATATTGTCCGCAACAGATAAGCGCGGAATCAGCATAAAATGCTGATGCACCATGCCAATTCCCTGTCGAATGGCATCCATGGCGGAGCGGAAAGATACCCGCTCCCCTTTGATCAGGATCTCGCCGCCGTCCGGCTGGTAAAGTCCGTAGAGAATGTTCATCAGTGTGGTTTTTCCCGCACCGTTTTCTCCTATAATTGCATGGATTGTACCGCTCTCCACGCAGAGAGAAACTCGATTATTTGCCAGCACTGCAGGAAACTGCTTACTAATCTCCCGCATTTCTACTACGTATCCCACCAGAGTACTCCTCCTCACTGTTCATACCCATCCGCTGCCAAATCAAGCTGAAGATGGCCCTCCTCCCCTAGGAGGAGGGCCAGTTCCCTGTGCTGAAAATCAGGCGTTGATCTCAGCCAGATAGTTGGCCAACTCCTCCTCTGTGGTGGGAGGAACGATTTCGCCGGAAATCAATTTCTGCTCAATTTCTTCCATGGCATCCAGAATCTCCTGAGGAACCAAGTCACCAATGTTGGGGGAAAGTCGGATCCCGGTAGCACCATCGGCAAGTCCGGCCTTCACAATGCCAGAAGGCAGCTGTCCCTCAGTAAACTGCTGACAGACGGTGGCAAAATACTCATCGGTCTTGATGATGTGGGAGGCAATGATTCGGTCAGGGGACAGTTCAAACTGGCCGGTAGCCGCTCCCATGGCGTACTTGCCCTCCTCCAGGCCCTCTACCGCCTGGTACACGCCGTTGGCAGCACCACCGGCAAAAGCCTGGACAATCATCATGCCGCCATTGTACATCTGCAGAGCCAGCTCCTTGGCCTTGGCGATATCGGTGAAGTCACCCACATAGGCCGCAGTGGCCTTACCACCGGCGTAGGCAGCACCCGCCTCAAAGCAGTAGCGGCATAACTCCAAGTCGGCAATCCGCTGGCCGCCAATCCAACCCACCTCGGAGGGGCCGCCCAGATACTCACTCATCATCACAGCGAATGCGCCGCCAATGAACCCGGCCGCAGGCTCCTCAAACTGGATGGAGGTGCAGTTGTCATAGCCATCCACCGTACCCTTGTTCAGAACAAAGTGGGTGTCGGGATAGTCCTCCAGAATGGGGGACATGATCTCAGAGACGGTACCGCCCATGATCACCATGTCATATCCCTCGTTGCCGAAGTTGCGGGCGTGGATTTCGTGGTCATTGAACTCGTTGACCTCCACACAGGTGACAGGAATTCCCGTATTCTCGGTGAAGGTCTCCGCCGCCTTCTTCAGCGCATCATTCAGTCCGTTGTCGCCAAAAGTACCGGCGGCAATTAGACCGATTTTCCACTCCTTGTTCCCGGTGTTCCCACCGTTTTCATCCCCATTGTTGGCATTCTGGGTGCAGCCGGCCAAGAGGGAAAAGGCAATTCCCATAGTCAGGACAAGTGCAAGCAAACGTTTCACAGGTAAAGTCCTCCTTCTTATTGCCATTAGAGCATATATTGCTCCAATAACTTCTGATGTACACTGGTCTCCATTCCACACTCCCCATAGAGCTCCTGCAGATAGGCCACCATAAACCGATGGCGCTGAAGGGCCTGAGCACGGGCCTGGGACGTATTCATCAACTCATAAATGTGCAAAAGCTTTTCATAGAAGTGGTTAACGCTGGTGGAGCGGACGGAGTGGTCCTTGTAGCTCTTGCTGTCCAAGTTTTCTCTGGGAGGGATAGTCGGATCCACGATCAGGTTTCCAAGACTAGCTCCCGTGGCAAAGGCCCGGGCAATTCCAATGGCCCCAACCGCGTCCAGACGATCTGCGTCCTGTACAATCTCTCCTTCAGGCGTGGCCATTTTCTTGCGGGACCCCATCCCCTTAAAAGACAAGTCCCGGATGATTTCCTGAATGTGGGCAATCTGTTCTGCAGGGGCGCCGCATCCTTCCAGCCAATGTGCCGCCGCCCGGGGACCGGCCTCCTCATCGCCGCCGTTGAACTTCCAGTCGGCAATGTCGTGGAGCAGCGCGGCTAACGCCACCGTCTGCCTGTCCACAGGAATCGGGGACATCTCCGCCAGGAGCGTCGCCTCGCGGTACACCCGCTGGGTATGGAGCCAGTCATGTCCAGTGGGCTCATCGCTCTGGAGCCGCTGTATGTGGGCGATGGTCTTTTGTACCAGCGGATCCTCCTCCGCTCCCGTCTCACAGAAAGGCCACTTGGAGAGATCCATCCGGCGGTGCTGTACAGCAAAGCGAGGCACACCGCCGGGCGGCACCAGCTGGCCATGGTGAATCAGGCATAGTCTGTCTAGAATTTTCTGGGGATAGGTGAGGACCGCCTCATAACTGCAATGAACGGAGGCATCCCTCATCTGGCAATCGTGGAAAATGATCTCCGCCCCCTGCTCCACCAAGGTCGTCACCAGGGGCAAATCCTGTACCATATCAGAGGTGTAGGCCACGCGACCGCCGAAAAGCAGACCGCAACTGAATTTACCGTCAATGTGCCGGGTGGGAAACCACCTGGCCTCTATGCCGCCGCACAGATCAAATATCTCGCCCTTCACCGGAGAAACCACATCAAAGTAGTCCTCCAGACAACTGCAGTCCGGATTGGTCAGGCCACCGCTCAAATAACTGTCCCACAGGATTCTTCGGATAGGGGACGGCACAATCAGCTTTACCTTCTTATGCGATACATATTTACTGTACAGAGCAATGGACTCCAATCCCCCAGCGTGATCAAAGTGAATGTGGGTGACAAAAATGGCATCAATGTCCTCCCGCGGCACACCCAGAACCTCCAGACTTTGCCAGGCAGTGGTCCCACAGTCAATCAAAGTCTTGCATCCATTTTCTTCCAGAAGCGCATTGCTGTCCATCTGCCCTGGAATAAATCCGTTGCCAGTCCCCAACATCGTCAGATACATGAGCTTACCTCCTATCCCGTCTTTGTTATCATCATACTGGAAAACGCCGTCAGCAAACAGGACATATGTCTATATTCAATGTTAAATTCCAAGAAAACATCCGCTATTTTTTATGACTTTCATCTTTTTTACCAAAGCCTTTCGAAAAAATAGCGCCGGACAGAAAAACGTGTTCTCGTCCGGCGCTGTTCCCTTTTACTCCAATTCTCCCGCATCACGCAGCAGCCGCCAGTCCGTAACCCGCAGCCGTCTGCCCCCCTCCCGTGAGAGGACACCCTCCTGCTCCAGTTCTGTAATCAAGCGGCTAATATGTCGGGGTGTAACCCCCAAATACTCCGCCAGTTCCTTGTTCTTACAGCAGACCGTCCCGTTCTCATCACAGTTTTGCAGTATCCGCTGGGCAAGAAGCGTTCTGGTGTCATACTGAAGCATCTTAGAATAGTTATACGAGGTATTATAGAGCTTTTCAATCAAATTGTTGCAGATCATGCGGTAAAAGGCCACATTTTCTGAGAGGTAGTTCCGGACATCTCCCAGTGAAAAGCACAGTAACTCCGCTCTAGTCTCCGTCACTACACTGTGCAGGGTGTCGTGTCCCTGTAGAAATTCAATATCCCCAAACATCTGAGGTGGCTTTGCAATGGCCACTGTGACCAGTTTCCCGTTCTCTGATACTGAATAGATTCGCATGGTACCTCGGAGCAGCACAGACACCGACGTCACAGGATCCCCAGAGGACATCACGGTCTCCTCTGCCTCATAAACCGCTATTCTTGTATTCCGCAGCACCTCCGGCTGCATCAAGCTCTCCACTCCCAGGGATGCCGCCGCCCACCGGATCCGCTCTGGGTTGCTGTCTGTCCACATCTTACGGCCTCCTCAATGCATTCCGTCTGGGTTATAGACATTTGTCCTCGAATTATTATAAGAAACAAGGTATGCTCGTGTCAATTCAATATGGAAAGGACCTGGGAAAAATGATTTCTATAATTGACAATCCTTCCCTGGCAGAGACCGGCCGGCAACGGATGCGCTGGTTCATGGAGCAGATGCCCCTGATTGCCTCTCTTAAGGAAACCTATCGGAAAGAACAGCCTTTTCGTGGGCTGAAGGTGGCCATCTGTCTCCATGTCGAGCCCAAAACTGCTTTTTGGATTGACGCAATTCTCACCGGTGGAGCGGAGCACATCTACCTTGTGGGATGTCTTGGAACCACCAAGCCCGACACTGCCGCCTATCTGGCCTCCGATCCCCGCATTACTGTGCTTGCCAAAGAAAAGGACACCTTGGAGGATCACCAACGCTATCTGGAGATGGTGATGGAGCAGCGTCCCAACCTCCTCCTTGATAACGGCGCCAGCCTCATTCTGGCCTATCACAAGAAGCAGCGAGACTGGGTTCCCCTGGGTGCCAACGAAGAAACTCGTACCGGGCGTCTGCTCATCGACGATTCTGGCTACGAGATCCGTTTTCCCGTGATCGTGATTGACGACTCCCCCCTCAAAAAGCTGTTGGAGAACGCAGTGGGTGTAGGCCAATCTGTAGTGGATGGTTTTATGCGATGCACCAGCCTTCTGCTGGGTGGAAAGAGGATTCTGGTCATCGGCTACGGCTGGTGTGGCAGCGGCATAGCCGGAAAGTTCCGCGCTATGGGTGCCCATACCTCTGTCTACGATACCGATCCCGTTTACCTTTTAAAGGCCAAAGTGGACGGCCACCACGTCTCTGAGGATCTCAATGAACTGATCGCACAAGCAGAAGTGATTGTGACCTCCACCGGCCGGTTCCATGTAATCACCAAGGAACACATTCCCTTCTTCTCTGACGGGCTCCTTCTCTCCAATGCCGGACACTTTGGTTTTGAGATTGATACCGACGACCTCAGAACCGCCGCCGACCGTGTGGAGGCAGTGGGCGCCGGGAAGGAAGCCCTGTGGTTTGGTCAGAAGAAAGTTTTCCTGCTGGAAAACGCCAATCCCCTGAACCTCTCCGCCGGAGACGGTAATCCTATCCCCATCATGGACCTGGGTCTGGGACTCCAGGCCTCCTGCGGCGTGCTGCTAGCCAGTGGAAAGCACAATCTGCACAACGGTGTACAGCCAACTCCCCAGGAAATCGACAGCTTTGTCAGCCGTCAGATGCTCAATTTGTAAGATGCGGATTCTCTTTAAACACGCCCTATTCCTCCCTTGTGCCGATGCCCAGCCCCAAGCAGACATGTGTGTAGGGGTGTCTAACGGCGTGGTTGCCTTCGTGGGGGCCCAACCGCCGGAGGGATTTGATCCTGACCGGCAGATCGACTGCCACGGGGCGCTGTTAATGCCTGGGCTTGTCAACGCCCACACGCACTCCCCTCTGAGCCTTCTCCGGTCCGGCGGCGAGGGATTGCCCCTCCAGAACTGGCTGGAGCAGGTAATCTGGCCCTATGAAGCCCGACACACCGCCGAAAGTTGTTACTGGGGTGCTCTTCTTAATGCAGCCGAGTGCATTCGATCAGGCATCACCTGTGTCTGCGATATGTATATCCACCCACAGTCTGTTGCCAGGGCTATGTCTGAGGCAGGTCTGCGGGCCCTTGTGACCCCTACGGTTACTGACGCTCTTCTGGAGGAAATCCCGAACCTTCTTACCCAAATACTCCATCTCCGGGAACAGTGGGCAAACCATCCTCTAATCCGCATAGGCATCGCCCCGCACGCAGTCTACACTTGTGGAGACAGACTCCTATCCGCTGTCGCCAAGCTAGCGGAGAGATACGACCTGCCCATCCATGTTCACGTCTCGGAGACCGCCCGTGAGCAACAGGACTGTCTCTCCCAGCACGGCGTCACTCCGCTTGCACATCTGGACAGCTTTGGTCTCATTACCCCCCACACCCTAATGGCTCACTGCGTCTGGCTCTCCTCTTCCGATATTGATCTTGCCGCCCAACGGGGGGCCACAGTGGTTCACTGCCCCCGCAGCAACCTGAAGTTGGGCAGCGGTATTGCACCGGCGGAAGACTTTCTCCGCGCCGGGATATCGGTGGCTTTGGGGACGGACAGCTCCGCCAGCAATAACAGCCAGGACATTCTGGAGGAGATGCGTTTTGCATCTCTTCTCCAAAAGGGAACTCGGGGAGATCCCGCTTTACTCTCCCCGGCCCAAAGTCTCGCCATGGCCACCTCCGCCGCCGGACCGGCCACTGGATTTTCCCTGGGACACCTAGCTATCCAGGAGCCGGCGGATCTCATTTTAGTCAGCCGCAGGGAGCCTCACTGGCAGCCTGGCCTGAATTCACAGGCAGATCTCCTCTATGCCGCATCCGCATCTGATGTGGTATTGACCATGGTCAACGGCGTCATTCTCTATGAAAACGGCGTTCACAACACCATAGACATGGAGCGGCTCTACCGGACCCTACCCCGTTTTCATCCATCCGTTATGTGACACTTCTTGTCATAGTTTCCTTTTTTGAAATGCCCGCCGCTTGGAAAAGTCCCAGCCGGCGGGTATTTTTCTGCTCTTTCCGTTTTTATTCTGTCAGCTGTCCCCCGGCCCAAAAGAGCTGTATCTGTTTTGTTTTTTGCTGAATCATCAGATAGCCATGCATACACAGCGATTCAGCAGGCAAAATTCCACTGTTTACGGCATAGGAATAGAAAAACAGACAAGATAGATATAGGCAATGTCATTATAAAGTTAAGAACCAGCTTTCCTGGCGGGCTTCCATCGTGTGCTTTAGCAAAAAGCTGCGAGCGAAGCGAGTTGACAATTTACCAAGTGATAATTATGAGAAAGTTTCAAACAGAAGATAATATGCCCGTTTACAGTCGGTGAAGCGCAAGATGCAGGTGAAAGATATCTGATGCGTCTTGAGACGCCTGCCGGTATCAGTCCCTATAAGGGCTTGATCAAGCCACCGGCTTAGCCGGCGGCTTTAACTTTTTGGCGTTTTCTCCAAAATTTGCACGAAATAAGCCGCTACTTTCTGCTCTGTTTCTTTTGGAAGCACTTACCTTAATGACCTTGGGGGGTGATGTGAAGAAACACTTTTTCATGCTCCCCAATGCGGTGTTTGAGTTAGGGCTCCATGTGTACGAGTTGGCCATCTATGCATACCCGTTGCGGTTCTAAGACCGACGGACCTGGCAGTGTGTGGTCAGCTATTCCACCATCCCAGCCAAGCTGGAGATCCCGGTCAACACCGCAGCCAAGTATGTGGGACTGCTGGAGGAACATGGTCTCATCGTCACGGAGCGCACTGACGCCATCACGCGGGACGGTCTCAAGCATAACGGTTGTCTCCCGTACACCATCGTGCCGGTCCCAAACGCAATCAACGCGTTTCATGTGTGGCAGTTGTCTGCACTGGAACGGGCTGCGGCTCGACAGCAAGCACAGCGGCAGACAGAGAAGTCTGGTGTGGAGTTCGTTCCATCCGTGAAAAATCAGAGCGCATGGCCACTCCGCTGTGCAGCCTGTGGGGCGCGGTGTACGGCAATGGCAGTGTAGGTAGGTACACGCCCCGCCCAAGTTGCAGAACACGGTGTGCGGGCTGTGCGCCCCAAGCGTGCAGCTTACTCAAAGCAAAACGTGCAGGTGAACCAAGCGGTCAATTTGAGTGCAGGATAACGGCAGGATGGGCGCTTGCGACCTCCTGCCGGCCACACCGTCCCACAAAGTGGGGCGAGGCAGCGGGCTGCAGGCTTTCGGAGGCGGCAGCCTTAGGTGGTCGGTTTTGGTCAATTTTGGCGTCACAGGTGGCCGGAATGGAGGAAGAAATCCCGCAAGCCCACTGAACTCAAAGGGTCTGGAGATGCACCCTTGGAGGTCACCTCAGGGATATTGTCCCGTTTTTGATCCGATTTGAGCAATGTTTCAATTTATGAATGTTCTGACAATAAAACGTGGCTCCTGTGACTATTTTCCATTTCTGTGGTATGGTGTGTTGCTGACAAGGAGGTAGCACACCATACAAGAAACACCTGAAGACCTGTACTACGGGAGCATCATGCCATACGACTGCCAAGTCCGTTCCAGAGCTTCCCTGATGAAAGTGATGGAACAGTCTCGGGAGTGTGAGGAACAGCTCACCAAACTGCTGGAGGGCGAAGCCACCGTCTGTTGCTGCGGCTCATCAACGCAGGGAACGAGATCGGCAGTACTCTGGCTCTGGAGAATTTCATCCTGGGCTTCCGTCCGGGGACGCGACTGATCCTGGAGGCGCTGGACGGGGACGACAGCAATCTGGTAGAACTGCGCCCAGCGCCCGGTAGCCCGCGCAAGTCCTGCGATGCCAATCAAAGATAAAACCTCGGAGGTGAAAAAGAAATGGCGATGCGCAGGCCATCCGGAGACGGCATGGTACGCAAGCAAAAGCACGGCCGCCGGGAGGGGCACATCGTCATCGGCCACAAGGAGAACAGCGATCCCATCTTCCGCTACATCCACGCCTATACGCCAAAAGAACTGACCGCCAAACTCCGGCAAAACATCACCGCCTATCAGGGTGTGGATCTCACTGAGAAGTGCAGGATGCGTCTCTCGGAGTGACTGGAGCAGATGGCATCAGTCCCCTTTGCCGGTGGGCTTAGGATCTCCCTGACCAGATCTGCAGCGGAGACTTCGCCGCTGCACGGATGGATACAGTCCTGCTCGGCCTGCTCCGTCACCTTAAAGCTCTCCATGCGATCGGAGGCCAGCGCATTATTCAGTTTTCTGCGTTCCTAATGCTTAGTGAGTCAAATCACTGCCGCAAGCAAGATCAGCAACACCAGCAGTTGCATCGCCAGAAGTCCGTATCGTCCTACCGTGCAAAGTCCAACGCGAGATACTCCTCCAGATAAATGCTCTGCTCGGCGATTTCCCCGGAGGCATCCAGACCTACATAGCGGTAATGCCAATGCTCATAGCTGATGCCAGTGATCTCACTTTTCTCGGTGGGATAGCAGAGAATCAAGCTGTATTCTGCAGAGCCGGCCATGAGCTACTGCTGGACAGGCGTGTCCTCCTGCTTCTTATCCAGCAACTGATAGCTCTGATACACAATGTCCACCGCCAGCCCAGCCTGATGTCCTCTGGTATCGGGTCGTGCACCCAAAACGGCGGCTGCCTTTCCGTCTCTGCTTAAGTATATCCCTGATCCAGATATGAGTAAATCTTCCTTTGAAGCAGTTCGGCCTGCTTGTTCCAGCTGCGGCAAGGGGAGCAGATCAGGGGCCTGTACCCCGCCGCCCGGGTTGCGTCCATCATTTTCTGGATGTGGATAAGTCCCGCTATTGATACTCTGACCATTTTTCAGTTTTATCAGTTCCGGAACAGAAAAATCCTCAGACAGTGGCTTCTCCCCATTTACCGGAATCAGCTTCCAATTCTCTGCGGTTTCTCCATCAGAGTTGGCGCCTGCACCCGGAAGCGCCGGAAGGCCAGGGGTGATGCTGCATTCCTCTCCAGTACTGCCGCCTGACGGTATTGGTAAACCGGCATCATTAGCCTTTGATATCTGCGCTGCCTAGGTGTACTCCAACAGCACAGCCAGAGAAGCGCAACGAGACGCAGGCTGCACCACTTTTGGCCTTTCCGGGACGCAACATAGCATTTCCGTTCAGGGATGTCGGTGTAATCAGTAGGATTGTTTTGGATAGAAGACATATCGGGACATTCCTTTGCTGTTTTCTGTCCACCACCTTACCACACCGTTCCGTTAAACTTCCTTCGTTTTTGCATCAAACTGCCATCACCCAGCGGCATCGTAGGTTTCTGCCGAGTTATTTGCCGCTGGACTTGAGGGCTTCTGGGCTGGATAGTTAAAAAGCAATATCCACCTTCTCCATCAGAATTGTCCAAATTGATGTTATACAAGACAATTGTCTCCGGCAGGGGATCCCTGCATGATCCACGCCTTGGATCTGCACCTGGTTCTCAATCTCAAGGCGGTCCATTAAGGCTTTGCCAATCTCTATTGGAAAAAACGCCGTCTATAACTGTTCTTGTCTTGAAGGCCCCCAAAACGGAAAGCAGCAAACGCCGCATCTATTTGGCTCCAACTGTCGGTAAAGCACTGGCAGATGTGAAAGCCGCCCAGGAACAGGCAAAGGCGCTTTGCGGAGATGGCTATACTGACTATGGCCTTGTGATCGCCCATGACACTGGAAGGCCCTATGAAGAACGCCAAATTGCGGAGAAGCTAAAAGCCTTTATTCAAGAAGCCGGGCTTCCGCCTGTTGTCTTTCACAGCCTCCGGCATTTCAGTACAACGCTCAAGCTCCAGATCAGCAACGGCGACATTAAAGCTGTCCAGGGAGATACCGGCCACGCGCAGGCTCGAATGGTAACCGACCGTTATGCTCACATCACCGATGAGAGCCGTCAACACCTGGCCCAGCAAATGGAGAAGGATTTTTTCCATCGTTCCACTGCTCCAGCTTCGCCAGTTTCCCCTTCTCAAGATGCCGATATGCAGGCCCTGTTGCCGTTGCTACAGAAAAACCCCGATATTGTCAAACTTCTCATTGCAACGATGAAATAGAAAAGCTCCTGAACTTGGTTTGTTGGAAAACCTGTTGGAAATCGCGGTTTTCCAACAAATATCCAAAAAATTAAAAAGCCTCGAACCCCTTGGGGTTCAAGGCTTTCAATGGAGCTGCTGGGCGGATTCGAACCGCCGACCTCATCCTTACCAACTGATTGGGAGAATCCCTTCCGCCGCTCTCCGGGCCTTTTATAACCCGTTCCGTCCGGCAGCCCATCTTCTTTGGCACTCTTTGCTCCGTTGTCTCCGTCCGCTCGTTTCCCCGTGTGGGTCAGGCAGACTCCCCGGCGTCAAAAAAGCCCCGGGCGGGCCGCGTCACCGCGTTCCGCTTTGCCGCCTCTCTCTCATAATTGACACGAGTGATCTCCTCAATAAACGCTTTCTGCTCCTTGCTGGCCTTGGACCAGGAAACGCCAAACTTCCGGCACATGGAGAAAAAGATGTGATACCACAGCCGGTCTTCCTCTGTTTCGTGCGTAAAATACCACTTCGCGTTATCCATCGTCAGTCCTCCAAATAAGATACAAAAATGTCCCTGGCCGCCTCATCACAAATCAGATACCTCGGTGCAGCGCCTCTTTCCCGTCCCGGGATCGGAAGCGCGCCAAAGTCCCGCTCATAGTGCTTTGCCAACTCCGGCGTTTTTGCATCCAGCGTCACATCGCCATTGAATCCGGCATCCACAGACAGCTTAATGCCGTAAGCAATCAGCGCCCGCCCAATACCATGATACCGGGGACTTTCGCAAAGCGTCGGATTGCTCTGTGCCTGACTCTCCATGTAGACAATGTGAACCGCAACAACATTCTCACTCATTTCATAGGCGCCCAATGCCACCAGTTCACCTACCTGCGTCTTGCATCCGTAAACATCAAACCGGCTTTTTTGGATATAGTCACTGGTCCAGTCAGTCTGCCAGCGTGGTTCCTTCGTTGTTTCCAGGGCATCCTGCTGTGTCATCGGGGTGATGGTCACTAAAACCCGCTGGTTCTCTCTGTCATAAACAAACGGCTGAAAACGCACGCTTCCCCACCTCAAGGCTAGTATAACACAGAGTTGAAAGAAAATGAAGTGCAATTTACAAGCCGTAAAGCCTCCTGTTTTCTTAAAGGCGGGTCATATCGGCGGCGACCATTCATCAGATATCTTACAGTCTATCAGCCATTCCCATCTCATCCCGCAAGACGGTTTGGAAGAATCCGCTCCGCCGCCCTCCAGGGCCTTTTGTACCCTGTCCCGTCCGGCAGCTCATCTACTTACCCTCCAGCCGTGTGCGCGAAGCAGCAGTTTTTCTGCCGTCTGTGAAGCGGGAGCAGACAGGGAAATCCCTGCGTCAGTCTGATCCGGCCCATGACGCACCATCTTTCAGTAGATTTTCCAGATACTCTTCCAGGCAGACGCCCTGCTCGTAGATCTCCTGCGCAGCCTCTTTCCCCACATAGCGGTAATGCCACACCTCTCCGGCTACGCCGGTGATGTCGGTCTTGTTGTCTGGATAGCGGAAGATAAAGCCGTACTTCCAGCTGTTTTCCTCCAGCCAGAGGTAAATATCGTAGACCGCGCCATTGATGTCCACAGCCAGCCCCAGCTGGTGTTCGCTGGTGCCCGGCCTGGCGACCCACTGCTCCGCCAGCTCCACGGCCTCCTCCCGGGAGCAGCCCTCCCGCCGGTACTCCCGGATCTTGTCATTGTACAGACTCTGCTGTTTTTCCTCTGTCCGAAAGCCGGAGACCACGATGGGACCCAGTTCCTCCGCCTCTGCGGCGGCCAGCATCTCCATCAGTGGATCGTAGATCCGCTGGTCCACCTTCTCGCCGCCGGGGACCTCCACCAGATCAACCGCATAATCCTCCGGGATCGGATTCCAGCGGTTGACCAGCGCCAGGTACCACGGCACATCCGTATCCGAAGTTTCTGTTGCATCTGCACCGCTCTGCGGGGTGCCGATCACGGTGACTGGATCGTCCGGCAGCGGTTTTTCATGGGAAAGCCCCAGTGGAAACGCTCCCTGAAGCCCCCAATAAACAGCGCCGATGCAGAGTGCGATCAAAACAATCCTGAGCAGAGGGATCGGCCTCCCCGCCGCTGAACTTCTCCGCCCGCGACGGGCCATATTGTGATCTCTTTCTTCCATCATAAAAACAGCTCCTTTCCCGGAGGGCCATACAAAACGCCCCTGTCTGGTTTTGATCTTACCAGACAAGGGCGTTTTGTGTTTGAAGGCTTGATGGTTCTTTTCCTGAGAAAGGATGGAGATATTATGTTTTTTCCCTGACAGGGAGCCGGACCGTGAAGGTCGTCTGCCCGCTTTCGCTCTCGGCAAAGATCGTCCCGCCGTGAAGGGTGACGATCTCTTTGGCGATGGCCAGTCCCAGCCCTGTGCCCCCGGTGCGGGAGGTGCGGGCGTCATCCAGGCGGTAGAATTTTTCAAACAGGGCATCCAGCTTGTCTGCGGTAATCGTTTTGCCCGTGCTGGTGACCCTGACGGAGACAGCCTCTTCTCCCGCTACGGCGCTGACGGTCACCTCTGTTCCCGGGTCGCTGTAAGCCGCCGCGTTTTTCAGAAGGTTGTTGAAGACCCGGGCCAGCTTCTCCCCATCCCCCCAGACCTGGAGCGGCTCCTGGGCGCGGAGGGTCACATAGTTCCCGTGCTCCGTAAACAGAGGGATATGCTCGTCGATGACCTGCACCAGCAGATAGTAGAGGTCCACCGGCCTGGGGTCGATGGCGATCTGCTGGGTGTTGTAGCGGGTGATCTCAAAAAATTCGGAGATCATTTTCTCCAGCCGCCGTGCTTTTTCCAGGGAGATATGCACATACTTGGCCCGCTCCTCCGCCGGCAGTCCCGGCATCTCCTCCAGCAGCTCCAGGTATCCCATCACGGAGGTCAGAGGGGTGCGGATGTCGTGGGCCAGATACAAAACCAGCTCATTCTTCCGCTGCTCCGCAGACCGGGCCGCCCGCTCCCGCTGATCCAGGATGCTCCGTACCGAGTTCAATTTGCGTGCAAAGGGTTCCATCTCAGGGGAGAGCCGGATGGTCTCCGCCTGCTCCGACAGAAGGCTGTCGATCCCCCGGTCAATCTCCCGGAAGTACCGGGTCATCCAGCGGAACAGGTGCCACAGCATCAGCAGAAAGATCAGGACGATGGCCACGCCGAAGAAGATTTCCCGGTAGCTACGGAAGTAGTCATGGTAGAGGTAAAACGCCTCCTCATGGGGGACATCCAGCCACCGCTCCATGAGACAGACCACCAGATCTCCGCCCCGGCGTTTCCACAGGAACAGGTACAGGGCGATGACGACAAATGTGGCAATCAGGGCCGCTCCGCAGAAGCGCACCATGACCCGGAACTGAAAAACGGAGAAATCCGCACGCTTTTGCTCAGCCCTCGATTTTGTATCCATATCCCCAGACTGTTTTGATATACTTCGGATCTTCATAGGAGTCCCCCATCTTCTCCCGCAGGTGGCGGATATGCGAGGTGATTGTGTTGTTGCTTTTGGTGTAATATTCATCCTTCCAGATCCGGTGGAACAGGTCCTCGGAGCTGACCACCTCCCCCCTGTGTTCACAAAGGATCTGCAAAATAGAGAACTCTGTGGGGGTCAGGGACAGGGGACGGTCGTTCAGGGTGCAGGTGTGGGCCCTGCGGTCCAGCACCAGACCGGAGATCACCAGGGCGCCGCCGCCCGGTTCCGCTCCGGCGTTGTACTGCTTGTACCGCCGCAGCTGGGCCTTGACACGAGCCACCAGCTCCAGGGGCTGAAAGGGCTTGGTCATATAGTCGTCCGCCCCCAGGGAGAGGCCGGTGATCTTGTCCATGCCCTCCCCTTTGGCTGTCAGCATGATGATGGGGAACGGATGGGTCTCCCGGATCTTCTGGCAGAGCTGAAAGCCGTCCAGACCCGGCAGCATCACGTCCAGAACGGCCAGATCCAGTGGTTCGTTCGCCGCGAAGTCCAGCGCGCCGGCGGCGTCATAGGCTTTACAGACCCGAAAGCCCTCGTTTTGCAGATAGAGCGCCACCAGGTCGGCGATCTCTTTCTCGTCATCCACTACGAGAATCGTTTCTTTCGGCATAGATCCTCCTCCTTCCGGTGCTGTGTTTCCAGTATAGCAGAACTGTGTGGGAATTTCCTTATTTTCTCCTGAGAAATCTTGGAGATTTTATGCAGGCAGACACGGCGTATCCGGCGTCCGGCGGCCCCCTGGCTCTGCTTTCATTCATCTCCGCTGCCGAAAATAACGATCCTGATGATTGCGCAATGCATGTCAGCTCTTGATACGCAATACAAAGAAAAACAAATTTTCTCTCTGCCGTTGTCCCCCCCTGTGCGTTCTCCCCCTGTTTGGCCGTGTAAGCGACTGTGTGCCCTCCTTCGGAGCGAGGTAGAGTCCCTGCACCTTTCGGCAGGTACGGGCCGGGTTTGGGGCGCTGTTTGCGGAGTTTTGAATGGGCGCTTCCTCCCCTGCCAATGGCTCTGCGGAGGACGAAAAGAAAAGCAGGAGAAAGGGCCGGGTGCGTGACCTCCCCGGCCCGCCCACTTCTGCCCGCAGTGCGGGCAGTTTTCCCCTGGCGGAAACGGGGTTGTAAAGGCGGAAATATCGGGCCCGCGGGGTCGTATATCCCCGGAAGGCCCATGATGTCAGGATGTTTACAGGCGTTGCGCCTGACTTTACAACAACAGAGAGAAAAATCGACTGTCAGGGGGCGAAGATTTGCGGGATGATTTCAGCACAGTGTTAACAATGATAAGAGCCGTGCAAATGAGCCGGGGAAATTGATAACAGTTTGATAATTGTGGGCAAAAGCCCTGGCGATATCCTATTGTCTGTGCTATGGTGTGTCTCTGCAAAGGAGGCGATGCCCATGGCAAAGAAACGGGCTAATGGAGAGGGCAGTATCAGAAAGCGGAAGGACGGCCGCTGGGAGGGCCGGTACACCGCCGGGTATGATGCCAAGACCGGCAAGCGGATCATCAAAAATGTACTGGGCAAGACCCAGGCCGAGGTCAAGGAAAAACTGAAGAAGGCTATGGAGGAATGTGCAGGGCTGGACATAAGCCAAGATGGGGAGAAGTACACGGTGGCCACCTGGCTGCAGACCTGGTATGAGCTCTACGCCAAGCCCAATGTCCGCACCGCCACGGCAAACCGGTACGAGCTCATCATTGAGCAATATGTTATCCCCAGGATCGGAAGCGTGAAGTTGAAGAAGCTGACCTCCCGACAGCTACAAAAGCTCTACAAGGAGTTATTGGAGGGCGGAAGAATCCACATCGGAAAGGGACAGGGCAAAGGCTTGAGCTCCACCACCGTCCGCAGCGTCCACCTGATGCTCCACACTGCCCTGGAACGAGCCGTGAAGGAGCGGCTGATACCACGGAATCCCACAGAGGACTGCATCGCCCCCAAGCCCCGGAAGGTGGAGATGCAGATCCTGCCCCCGGACAGCATGCACGCCTATCTGGAGGCAGCCAAGGCGCGAGGCGTCCTTCCCATGTTCTATCTGGAGTTGGTAACAGGTTTACGGAAAGGCGAATTGGTGGCCCTGCGGTGGGAGGATGTGGACATCCAAAACAAAACCATCTCGGTCAGCAAGCAGTACGTCCGCAACCCGGACGGCTCCCGGGAGCTCACCCAGCCTAAAACGGAAAACTCGGTGCGGCTGGTGTCCATCCCGCAGACGGCGGTGGACCTGCTAATCCAGGAGCACGACAGGCACCCGGACAGCCCCTGCCTGTTCCCATCCCCAGTGACCGGAGAGATGTACCACCCGGATTCCGTGGTGAAGCTTCATGAGAAGATTTTAAAGGACGCGGGACTGCCCCACATCAGGTTCCACGATCTGAGACACACTTTCGCCACCACCGCCCTCCAGAACGGCGTGGATGTAAAAACGGTATCCTCCATGCTGGGGCATTACGACGCGGGGTTCACCCTCCGCACCTACACCCACGCCACCCGGCAGAAGCAGGACGAGGCCGCCCGGACCATGGGCGCCTTCATGGAACAAGTGATGTAAAACAGAGAAAAAAGCCGGACAGGAAAGCGCAGCCTTCCTGTCCGGCACTCTTTTGTCCGTTGTTTCATTTCGGCGTGTGGGTCACGGTGTGGGTCGTGACTTTTTTCAGCACTTCAAAATCTAACTTTTTGCAACAAAAATCACCTGAAATCCGCAGATTTCAGGTGATTCCTGGAGCTGCTGGGCGGATTTGAACCGCCGACCTCATCCTTACCAAGGATGCGCTCTACCTACTGAGCTACAGCAGCATAAAATGGCGACCCGGAACGGGCTCGAACCGTCGACCTCTAGCGTGACAGGCTAGCGTTCTAACCAACTGAACTACCGGGCCATTTTGTAGGCTCGTCCTATTATAGCAAATACACCCTGCCTTCTAAAGATTCCAATGGCAGGAGCAGAAGAATTCGAACCCTCGGCATGCAGTTTTGGGATGGCCACAAAGAACAACGTTCCTCTACTGCTCCAAATACTTACCAATCCATAGCAGTTCGCTCTTCACAATTCTAATGCTTTCTTGATGCTGTCATCCTTTGGGACAAGCACCCGCCGCACAGAACAATGAGAATTATACTTTACGCCACAGCTTTTGTCAATCCTTTTTTTAATTTTTGAGACATTTTTTTAATGTCTCAATTTTCCATATGTCTTGAGAATATAAGCCGTTAAACTATCGGAGCAACACGAGAACCCCCACATAAAAGGGAATCACTTTTGCTGCCCGCACGGCTGTGCTAACCCCTCCCCTTTGGAATCCGCCGGGTCTACTTGTATTTGAAGTCGTTTGAGGCCGCAGAGCGGTGTAAAGCAGGCCGTATATAGGGCATGCAAAATTAAAGGGCGCCGGGGTGCCATCCGACGCCCTTTGATTTTGCGCCCTTTAATATGCGGCTCCATAAATGCGCGGCTGCATATTGATTTCCCCGACCCATGAAAGTCTTGTTTCTGTCTGCTACAGCATCATTTTAGCCTTAAAATTTTGCTCCCCTGGCCAGTTGCCTGCTGGCCAGGGGAGTTCTTTTTTCGCATGCCTCAGAGATCGAATCCTGTCGTGATCCCTGTCAAGCGGGAGGCGTCCTTTTTCACATAGTAGAGCTCCGTGTTCTCCGAGGCGGATTGTCTAAGGAGGGCGGCCACCTGCCGGGGGAAAGGGAGCCGAGCGTCCCATCCGGTTGTTTGATGCTGTTAACCAGATTAGCGGCGAAGCAGAGTATGGAGCCCCCCGCTGCTTCAGCTCAGCCGCCTTCAGGATGCGGTACCGTTCGGGTATAGCCTTCGTGCTCGTCAGCGATGATCGACGCGTCTTCTACGAAGTACCACTCCGCTCTCAGATCCAGGATGGCGTCCACCGAGGCCTCGTTGAGAGGCACATCCCGCATTCTGGTAGATGCGTGTCCTGTTTCCCCAGGTGCGGAGGGCCTCGGCTTTGAACTTCATGGTATCATCTGGGGTGAAGATAGTCACATTTGCAGAAGTTGGTTGCTCCTTCTTCGGAGCAGAACTGAAAAGACGGCTGCCGGGTTGGCAGCCGTCTTGGTGATTTCGGGAGATGGATACGGAAATGGCGCTCAGTAGAATTCCTTCAGATAGGCATCTACATCCGCCCGGGTGCCGGTGAAGGGGCCGGGGGTCTCCATCTTCAGGGACACTAAGGCGGTGGCGAAGCGGAGGGCGGTGGGGATGTCAGCAGTCAGCCGCTCATTGATGTAGCCGGCAAAGGTGGTGTCGCCCCGCCCGGTCCGGCCGGAGAGGTTTCTGGCCCGGATGGGGCATGTGTAGATCTCCCGACCATCGTAGACCAGCACCTCCGTGTTATGGGTGATGAGAATCTCCTTGGCGCCCCACTGGTAAAGCTGTCTGGCGGCCTCAGCCCGGTCGGTGAAACCTGTCAGAATCTCCGCCTCCGCCGCGTCGGTCTTGAGAAATCGGACATACGGCAGCAGCTCCTTTTTCTCTGCCCAGTCGTGATAGACCATGCCGCCGTTCTCCACCCAGCGCAGCATGGTTTGCACGTCGATGGCCACCATGGCGTGCCGGGCGGCAAAGGGGATCATCTCGTTGGGAATGTCGCCCGCTGCCAGGCCCGCCAGATGCCAGATCGCCGCATCGATATCCGGCACCTCCTCGGTGCGGTATGGTTCGATGACGCTGTCCACGGTGGAGGTGCGCCGCTCCCGGTCCGGGGTGTGGTAGACGTTTTTTGTGACAAAGGAGGTCCTGCTGTGCAGGGGATAGACGGTCACATTTGGGGCTGGGGCGAAGGCGGCGGCCAGGTCCACCTGGGCCGTGTCCGCCTTGGGGAGCACCGCGGTCTTGTGGCCGGTGTTGGCGGCGGCGAAGCCGGAGTAGTACACGGCGCCGCCCACGGCATGGACGGTGGTGCCGTCATAGTCCACATTGGTGTCCTGTGCCACCTCGCCGATGATCAGAGAGTCAAACTGGCTCATTTCTGTTTCTCCTTCCGCATTTCCTCATCCGTGTCCACAAAGGACTGGAACTCCGGGCTCCAGAGGTGGAAACGGTGCTGCCCAATCAAGGTCTTGTAGGCAAAGGAGTCGGCGGGCCTCTCTGGCAGGATCACGCCGGCCCGGGCCTCGTCCCCACTCTGATGGGTGTCGGATCCCGCCAGGCGGTAGTATTCTGGATGGCGGCGGGCCAGCTCTAGAGCCCGGTCATTGTAGTTGTCGTGCCGGGGATTGCCGTTGATGATCTCCGTACCGTGAATCGCGTCCTCAAACACCGTAGTGTTGCCGTCCCGATAGGGGTGGGCGTGGATAATAAGCACCTGGTTATGGAATTTCTGGAAGAACTCCCGGGCGCTCATGCAGCAAACGTAGGGGTTGGATCGCAGCCACGCCTCATCAATGCCGTACACCAGGTAGTCGTTGTCATTTTCGGGAAATCGCAGTTCCGCGCCGAGCAGCACTTGGAAGCCCACCTCGTCGCCCCGCTGTTTGGAGGCGCGGTAGCCGGAGAGATAGTGGTCTATGACCTTATTCCAATCGTGGTCTGTGTCAATCCGGGAGAGGTACTCCGGGTGGAGATGGTCCGTCACAACCAGTCCGGAGAAGCCATGGCGCACATAGCGGTCCACCACCTCCGCCGCCGGCAGGTGGCCGCACTTGCTGGTTTCCGCCGTGTGAGTGTGGGGGTCAAACAGGTATCCGTCCATAAAATGCCTTCTTTCCATGATTCAGACTGTCACGCTCAAACTGCGGGAGGGGGGACAGCGCCTTGGAACAGGGCAGACAAAAGCCGGTTTTTCCACCCAAAAATGCGCGAAAATGCAAACGTTTTCGATTCTGCGACGCAACTCCGCCCGCAAGAAAGAGAAGTACACTTCTGCATTGAAATATATAGAGTTTTGTCAGAAAAGTCAATATAAAACTGCGATTTCTGGACTTTTGGTCAAAATGGCAAAAACAGGGGAGTGTCTTTGGCGGTTCCTCCCCTTGACAGAGAAAAGTAATCTACCATAGAATAAAGACAGAAAATCGAAAACGTTTGCATTCAGTGCATAAGACGAGTGGGCAGCGGATCCAGAGAGCATCTGCCTGTCTGCGGATAAGGAGGAAGGATGAACGAAAAAAGGTACAGGGCCGTCCTGTTCGACTTGGGCGGCACCCTTCGGATTGCGCTGGAGGATGAGCCCTATATGCGCCATGCCCGCAGGAAGATGACGGAGCTGGCGGGGGCACCGCTGCAGGTGGAGGACTTCTATCAGTTGGTAGAAGACCGCTACGAGTCCTATCGCCGCTGGGCCCTGGGAGAGAACAAGGAGGCTGGCGACCGGGAGCTCTGGTGCCGGTGGCTGCTGCCGGACTATGACCAGAAGCGCATTGCCCAGGTCTGCCATGAGCTGTCCTTTGAGTACCGCCAGTCCAAAGGCCGGCGTGTGGTGGTGGACGGCGGGGCAGAAGTGATCCGAACCTTGCACGAGCGGGGATACAAGCTGGGCATTGTGTCCAACCTGATTGGCGAGCACGAGGTGCCCGACTGGCTGGAGGAGGATCGGCTGGCCCCGTATTTTGACAGTGTGGTGCTCTCCTCCGTGTGCCATCTGCGCAAGCCTGGCGCGGAGATTTACCACATTGCAGCCCGGGAACTGGGGGTGGATCTGGCAGACTGCGTCTCCGTGGCGGACAACATCAAGCGAGATATTCCAGGGGCCAAGGCTGCGGGAATCGGCTGCAACATCATCTTCCGGTCTCCGGAGAAGAAGCATCCTGTGGAGTTCACGGAGGAGACGCGGCCGGATGCAGTGATCGATACGTTCCCGGAATTGCTGGAGTTGCTGCCGCCGCTGAAGTGAACGCATCATTTTTTTCAAATCCCGGAAAACGTTTGTGTGAGCCGTTCGGATTTGAATTTTGCAAGACAACGAAATAACCAAAATTAGAATAATTTTATTGGATACTTTATTAAATATGCGGTATAGTTCTTGACAAAAGTATGAACGAATGTTAAATTTGAAATCGCATAGAAACGAAAACGTTTGCGATATTTAACACAAACAACAAGAGGAACTGAGGAGAGAGGGTGCAAGAGGAAGATGAAACCGCAAGAGCAAACGTATTCAAAAAGCCGGCGGCTGAAGAATCAGATCAAGGCAGTGGTGACAAATCCCTACAACATCATCGTACTGATCGCCGTCGTTCTGCTGGTCTATCTGATCGTCCTGCCGCTGCTGGACATGATCGCCACCACCTTTGAGCTGGCCCAGCGGGACATCCGGGCTGTGGGCGGCGGCAAGGCCGGCGACTTTACCCTGTACTACTGGCAGCGGCTGCTGGCCAGTGAGCTGTCCTGGACCATGCTGATCAAGCCGTTGATCAACTCCCTGGTTATCGGCGTCTGCGTGTCCGTGTGCGCCATCCTGCTGGGTTCCATTCTGGCCTGGCTGATGGTCCGGTCGGATCTGCCCTTCAAGAAGTTTTTCTCCCTGGCGGTGATTATCCCCTACATGATCCCCTCCTGGTGCAAATCCCAGGCGTGGCTGTCCATGTTCAAGACAGCGAGGTTGGGCGGCGCGCCCGGCTTCATGGCCTCCCTGGGGCTGGATGTGCCGGAGTGGCTGGCCTATGGCCCTGTCGCCATCATCATCGTGCTGACCCTTCATTATTACGCCTATACATACCTGCTGGTATCCTCAGCACTGAACTCCATCAACTCCGAGCTGGAGGAGATGGGTGAGATCCAGGGCGCGGGCAAGGCCATGATCCTGCGGAAGATCACTCTGCCTTTGGTGCTGCCGGCCATCCTGTCGGCCGTGATCCTGACTTTCTCCAAGGCCATCGGCACCTTCGGAACCATCAACTATCTGGGCTCTCCGGTGCAGTACTACACCCTGTCCAGCCAGCTGTACATGAATATCAACTCCCGGGATACGCAGACCGGATTTGCCATGGCGATCCTGATGATTATTATTGCCTCCATCGCCGTGTTCGTCAACCAGAAGCTGATCGGCTCCCGCAAGTCCTACGCCACCATCGGCGGCAAGGGCGGCCGATCCACCCTGATCGGCCTTGGGAAGGTAGGCAGGCCGGTTATCACTGCGGCGCTGTTCGTGTTCTTCGCAGTGGGCATCATCATGCCAATCGTCATCTTGGTCATGGAGAGCTTCATGCTCAAGGAAGGTATCTACTCCCTGGACAACTTTACCCTCCACTACTGGATTGGCGAATCCAATCCCCAGATTATGGAGGGGCTGCCGGGCATCTTCAAGAATGACGAGTTCATCAACTCCCTGTTCAACTCCCTGCGCCTGACTCTCGTGAACGGCGTGTTCGGCACCATCTTCGGCCAGCTGCTTGGCTACATCACCGCCAAGGGCCGCGGCAGGCTCCACGGCAAGCTGGTGGAACAGCTGGTGTTCATCCCCTATCTGATCCCGTCCGTGGCGTTCGGCGGCATCTATCTGTCCATGTTCTCCCAGCCCCAGCAGATCTTCGGCGTGACCCTGGTGCCCGCCCTGTACGGCACCTTCGCTCTGCTGACGCTGGTGTCCGTGGTGAAGCATCTGCCCTTCGCGGCACGGGCCGGCACCTCCAACATGCTGCAGATCAGCGGTGAGCTGGAAGAGGCGGCCACCATCGAGGGCGCCGGATTCTTCCGCCGGTTCGTGAAGATTGTGTTCCCCCTGTCCAAAGGCGGCTTCATCTCCGGCTTCATGCTGATCTTCGTTTCCATCATGAAGGAGCTGGATCTGATCATCCTGATCATGACCCCCACCACCTCCACGCTGCCGTACCTGGCGTTCCGGTACCAGAACGGCAACTCGCCGCAGGCATCTGACTGCGTGGCGATTGTGATGTTCTCTATCGTGTTCCTGGTGTATGCGATAGCGAATCTCTCCGGCAAGGCGGACCTGGCCAAGAGCATGGCCGGCTGACGCGGACAGAGAACTGAGAGGAGACGACGAACATGAGCAAGATTGAATTGAAACATATCGATAAATTCTATGGCAAGAACCACGTTCTGAAAGATCTGAACCTGACCATCGAGGACGGCGACTTCATGACGCTGCTGGGCCCCTCCGGCTGCGGCAAGACCACAACGCTGCGGGTGGTGTCCGGCCTGGAAAAGCCCCAGAACGGCTTCATCTACATGGACGGCAAGGAGATCGTCAACGCGGCGGAGGCGTACTACGCGCCCCCGTCCCAGCGGAACCTGAACCTGGTGTTCCAGTCCTACGCGCTGTGGCCCCACATGACTGTCTTTGAGAACGTGTCCTTCGGCCTGAAGATCAAAAAGATCCCCTCCGCGGAGATCGAAAAAATGGTTGCCAGCGCCCTGGAACGGATGCAGATCGGCCAGTACGCCAAGCGGTATCCCACCGAGCTCTCCGGCGGCCAGCAGCAGCGTGTGGCCATCGCCCGCGCCATCGTGTCAGAGCCTCGGCTGCTCCTGCTTGACGAGCCCCTGTCCAACCTGGACGCCAAGCTCCGCGTGGATATGCGGTCCGAGCTGAAGCGCCTGCACCACGACACCGGCAGCACCATCATCTACGTCACCCACGACCAGGTGGAGGCGCTGACCATGTCCACCAAGATCGCCCTGTTCCGTGAGGGCGAGCTGGTCCAGGTGGATAAGCCTCTGGAGCTGTACGACAACCCCTGCGATCTCTATACGGCGGACTTCATCGGCAACCCCAGCATCAACTTCGTGGAGGCCTCGGGCACCGCCGGCGCGTCCGGGCTGTCGGTTGACGGTGTCATGGGCCGCCTGGAGTTCTCCCGGGAGGACATGACGCCTGAAGCGCCCGCCTCCGGCGACCTGAAGCTGGTTCTGGGCATCCGCCCGGAGCAGATCACCATTTCCCGTGAGAAGACCGACGCCGCGCAGGTGGAGGCCCGTGTATACGCCGGAATGCCCGCCGGTTCCGAGACCCTGGTCTCCGTCCGGATCGGTGAGAAGCTGATTACTGTAAAGGAGCTGGGCTCCACCCATTACGCCGGCGATGAGACGGTCTATCTCTCCTACCCGCCCAAGAAGGTCAATGTGTTCGACGCCTCTACCAAACGCCTGATCAAGTACTCCCGCTAATGCGCGTTTCCATCATCCGAGCGATCCCGGAGTATCCTGCGGCGTCAGCCGTTGCGATAAAAGAGAGCGATTTGAGGAAGAATGATTAAAGGAGGAAAAGAACCATGTTGAAGCACAAGAAACTATTGAGCGCCCTGTTGGCTGCTGTTATGCTGTTTACTGTGACCGGCTGCGGCGGCACGGATGATGAGGCGGAGGATGCCGGCGCCACCTCCTGGGAGGAAACCGCCAACATCACCGCCACGGACGAGACGGATGAGGAGCTCTATGAGCAGGCCATCGCCGAGGGCGGCGAGGTCACTCTGTACTCCATCTCCTCCCGCTGCACCAAGGTGGCGGAGGCCTTCATGGACAAGTACCCCGAAATCACCTGCACGCCCTTTGATATCTCTACCAACGACCTGCTGGACAAGGTCACCCGTGAGCACGAGGCCGGCCAGTATGTGGCGGATGTGGTCCATATCAAGGATGAGGACGGCTCCCTGTACAATGAGTATGTGCAAAACAAGATTTTTTACATATATCAGCCTGCCGACATCCTCGCCCATATTGATCCCAGCCTGACAGAGACGCAAACCCCTCTGTACATTGAGCTGACCCAGCTGTTCTACAATGCTGAGGCTTATCCTGACGGTTCCCCTGTCACCAACATCTGGCAGGTGACCGAGCCCCAATGGAAGGGCAAGATCCTGATGCAGGATCCCCTGAACAATGTGGGCTGGGGCTCCTGGATTACCGGCTTCTGCGTGGGTGATACCCCGGATCAGCTGGCTGCCGCCTATGAGGAACTGTATGGCGAGGAGCTGGTGCTCTCTGAGGGCTGCGCCAACGCCGGCTACGAGTTCCTGAAGCGCCTGCGTGAGAATGAGCCGATCTTCACCTCCGCTTCTGACGAGGTTGCCGAGGCTGTCGGCACCCCCGGCCAGTCCGATCCCCCCATTGGTTTCTGCGCCTCCTCCAAGCTGCGCAAGAACGAGGATAACGGCTGGGTCCTGGCTCCCGTGAACCTGTATCCCACCACCGGCATACCCGCCATCAACACCCTGTACGTGGTGGAAGGCTGTGAGCATCCCGCTGCCGCCAAACTGCTGATCCGCTTCATGATGGGCGGCATTGATGGCGATACCAGCGGCTACGAGCCCTTCAACACCCTGGGCGGCTGGCCTGTCCGGGACGACATTGAACCCGCTGAGGGCTCTGTCCCCTATGAGGAGATGAACGTTTCCCCGTTCGATCCCAATTCCATCTACACGGAGTTCATGACCGTCCGTGACTTCTGGCAGATGCTCGGATAACAGCACTTCGGCGATCCTGGCTGCTTCACACGGCCGGCGGACGGGAATCCGTCCGCCGGCTCTCCATTCCGGCCCTCTCAGATAAGGAGATATGCGCATGAATCTATTCATTGACAAGAATCACCGGCGGAAGAGCCCCATTGCCATTGCAGGCTTTTTCGCCACGCTGCTGGACCTCTGCATCTACGGGGTTCTGTATACCCTGCTGGCAGAGCCGCTGTACCGGCAGCTTACGCTGCCCAGCACTGCAGCCACCAACGCCGTGCACACGCTGATCATCGCATTGGCGGGGACGGCAATCGGCAGCCTGCTGTTCCTTCTGCGGGACAAGCGGGTGGCGCTGTTCGGGTTTGTGGGGCTGGCGGTGGTTCTGGTGATGTTCTACTTCGCAGCCTGGATGCTGGATACAGACCAGCGGGCAACCATGGTGCAGCTGATTACCCTGTATGGTGTGGCACCGGCCCTGATCGGAAACGCGGTGGCTTGGCCGGTCTATCTCAAGCTGAGAAAGACCCATCCTCTGCCTGTGCAGAAGACTCTGCAGGAGGAGATGCGGGAGGCGGCCGGGACCAAGGCTGATGCCGCCCCCAAAGCGCATCCTGCTGCCCCGGCTGCTGAAGAGCGGCCCCGGCGGTCTCCCCAGGAGGATGCCATGCTGTTGTTTGAGGACGGAGAGGATGCCGGCTGCCACCGCCGGCGGAATACACACGGAAAGGATGAGGATTCCTGATGCTGACAACCGTTTTATTTGATATGGGCGGAACTCTGGAGGATATTTGGTACAACGAGGACACCCAGCGGGCGACCTGCCGCAGGCTGCTGGAGGTCCTGCGGGCCAACGGCCTGGAGCCCGGCTGCCCGGACGATGTGTTCTGGAAGCGGATCACGGACGGCGTAAAGGCCTATAAGCAGTGGAGCGAGGGGAATATGCTGGAGAAAAAGCCGGAGGAGATTTGGCCGGACTGGTATCTTCGGGACTTTGCCTTTGACCGGGAAAAGCTGCTGCCCATCACCGAGGAGCTGGCCAACCTGTGGGAGGTCACCTTCTACCACCGGGAGCTCCGCGACGGCGCGGCAGAGATGCTGCAGGCCCTGAAGAGCCGGGGCTACCACCTGGGCGTTATCTCCAACAACGCCTCGCTGTACAATGTGTTCCGCGTGCTGGAGGACTACGGCATCCGCGGCTTTATGGAGGATGTAACGGTCTCCAGCGTCACCGGTTATCGCAAACCCCATCCGGAGATCTTCCGGATCGCCCTGCGGCAAATGCAGGCAAAGCCGGAAATGTGCGTCTATGTGGGCGACACGGTCTCCAGGGACATCATCGGCCCCAAGCAGGTGGGCTTTGCCAAGGCCGTGCAGATCCGCTCCTTCCTGTCGGAGCAGAAGGATGTGCACGTGGCCGCGGATGCGGCACAGCCGGACAAGGTTATCGGAACACTGATGGACCTGGTGACTTGGCTGGACCAGATCAATCCAGAGCTGGCCCCCGCCCCCGGCGCATAACCACTCATTTAATTTGCTCACTTTACTTTTTTCTCTTTCTTGCGGAGAGGCGCCCCGGCTGAATGGCCGGGGCGCCTCTCCGTGTTGTCATGAAATCCGGGGGGCTGTCAGGAGAACTGGGCATCGTATAGGACCCAATAGATGCCGCCGGCATCCAGCAGCTGCTGGTGAGTGCCCTGCTCGGCGATCCGGCCGTCCTGCAGTACCAGGATGCGGTCCGCCGTGCGCACTGTGGCCAGACGGTGGGCGATGAGGAAACAGGTGCGCCCCCTCCGCAGCCGCTCCAGGGCGGCGCTGATCTGCTCCTCGGTCTCCGGGTCCACGTCCGAGGTGGCCTCGTCCAAGATCACGATGTCCGCATTGGAGAGGAAGCAGCGGGCAAGGGCCAGCAGCTGCCGCTGGCCCTTGGAGAGGCCGGCGCCGCTGTCAGTGAGTGCGGTATCATATCCATCCGGCAGGGAGGAGAGAAAGGAATGGATACAGGCTGCCTTGGCGGCGGCCTCGATCTGGGCGCGGGTAGCGCCCGGCACGCCGTAGGCGATGTTTTCCGCGATGGTGCCGCCGCACAGCCAGCCGTCCTGCAAGACGATGGCCAAGCGACGCCGGAGGCCGTCCCGGGTGTACTGCTGGATGGGCAGTCCGTCAATGGTGATGGAGCCCTTCTGGGGCGTATAGAACCGCAGCAGGAGGGAGACCAGGGTGGTCTTGCCGGCCCCGGTGGGCCCCACCACAGCCACCATGCTGCCGGCGGGGATGTCCGCACTGAAGTCCCGCAGCACCGGGTGGGCGGGGTCATAGCCGAAGTCCACATGGCGGAAGGAGATGGCGCCGGAGAGCTTGCCTGGCTCCCGGGCGCCCGGCAAGTCGCCATCCTCTGCCGGCTGGTCCAGCAGATCCAGAACCCGCTCCGCCGCGGCCACGGAGGCCTGCAGGTCGCTGAGGAGCTCCGCCGTCTCCCGGATAGGACCGGAGAATTTGCGGGAGTACAGCACAAAGGAGGACAGCGCCCCCAGGGACAGTCCGCCGCCTAAGTACAGCAGGGCACCAAAGACACTGACCGCCGCCAGGGAGAGGTTGTTGATGAAGTTGACGGAGGGCCCCAGGGCCGTGCTGGCGCAGTCGGCCTTGTAGTACGTCTCGGAGGCGGCGTCGTTTTTCTCGGCGAACTGCCGAAGATCTGCCGCCTCGACGCCGTAGACCCGAATGGCCCGCTGGCAGCTGACGCGCTCCTCCGCAAAGCTATTCAAGGCTCCCAGCTCCTGGGAGCGGCGGCGGAACAGGGGGTGGATATGCTTCATCTGGAGCCGCGTTAGCAGGACGGAGAGCGGCACGGTCAGGAAAAACACGCCGGAGAGCAGGGGGGAGAGCATCAGCAGCATCACAAAGGAGCCAATGACCGTCAGCAGGCTGGTGCCGATCTGGAGCAGGTCAATGGACAGGGCGGCGTTGACCGTGTCCACATCATAGCAGACCCGGCTGATCAGATCCCCCGCCGGGTGGGTGTCAAAATACCGGACCGGTAGCTGAGTGATTTGCTGAAAAGCTGCCTTCCGCAATGTGTAGGATACGGTCTGCCCCACCCGCACCAGGGCGGCGGAGGCGCCGTAGCTGCAAACAGCGGACAGGACAGCGGCTCCGAGACCTGCGGCACAGCACCGCAGCACCGCGGTCAGGTCCGCAGCCCCCGGCCCAGTCCCGATGGCCTCCACCGCCCAGCCCGCCACGAGAGGCACCAGCAGCGCCAGCAGACCGGACAGAGCGGCCAGCGCCGCAGCCCCTGCTAGGGACGGCGCCTGGGGCCGCAGGAACCGGCCCATCCGGCGAAACAGATGTCGTTTCATCCGACATCACCTCCCATCTGGAGCTTGGCCATGCGCTGATAGCGCCGGCAGGAGGCCATCAGCGCGTCATGGCAGCCCTGGGCGTCGATGCGGCCGTTTTCCAGGACCAGAATGCAGTCCGCTTCACGCACGGCGGACACCCGCTCGGAGATTATCACCAGGGTAGTGCAGGGGAAATCCCGCCGCAGCGCCTGCCGCAGCGCGGCGGCTGTGGAGTAATCCAGGGCGCTGTCGGCATTGTCCAGTACCAGGATCTCCGGCCGGTCCGCCAGGGCCCGGGCGATCAACAGCCGCTGACGCTGGCCGCCGGAGAGGTTGGCGCCGCCCGGGTCCAGCGGGGTGTCCAGACCCTGAGGCAGCTGGGAGATAAAGGGCCACGCCTGGGCCGTCCGGGCGGCGGCTTCCACCGCCGGCCGTGGGAGATTTCGCAGGAAGGAGATGTTTTCATAGACGGTGCCGCGGATCAGGTCGTCGCTTTGAAAGACCACGCCGAAGCGGCTCTGGAGTGCCCGGCGATCCTGGGCCTTTACATCCATGCCGCCCACCCAGACCACGCCCTGGTCTGCGTCATACAGCCGCAGCAGCAGGGCGGTCAGTGTGCTCTTGCCGCTGCCGGTGGGCCCCAGGATTCCCAGCATCCCGCCTTGGCGCAGGAGGAAGGACGCCGCCTCCACATCCGGCCTGGCACCCTGATAGGAGAATGTGACGCGGTCCATGCCCAGAAAACCGCCGCCAGCAGGCAGGGGCGCTGTTTGCCGCTGCTGCTCCGGGGCCAGCAGGACCTCCTGGATCCGGCGGGCGGATGCGGCGCCCTTGCTGACCTTCACGAACACCTTGGCAAGCCCCAGTGTGGCGCTTTGGATCAGAGTGAAGTAGGTCATAAAGGCGACGATCTGCCCGGGGGGCATCAGTCCCGCGTTGACCCGCAGGGCCCCCACCAGGACTACCAGGATGAGCCCGGCGTTCAGCAGCAGATCGGTTATGGGGGTTGCCAGCGCCATGACCTGCCCGGCCTGCGCCTCTGCCTGCCGCTGGGCCTGGTTGGCTGTGTCAAAGCGATCCCGCTCCCTGACCTGACAGGCGAGGGCCTTTACCACCCGCACCCCGGCGGCGTTCTCCCGGAGGATGCGTACCACCGTGTCCACAGCCGCCTGAGCTCTGGTGTAGTGGGGGATCCCCCGCCGGGTCACCAGCGTAATGGTGAGAAAGGTGAGAAGGCTCACCGCCAGCTGCACCAGCGCCAGAGAGGGCTCCAGCAGAAAGGTCAGTATCAATCCGCCCAACACCAGCATGGGGGCCCGGATGCCGCCCCGCTGGACCTTGTCAAACATCTGGTGGACATTGTAGGTGTCATTGGTGAGGCGGGACACCAGGGAGGAGGGTGAGAATCGGTCTGCCTGGGTGCAGGAGAGTCCCTGGATCCGGCGGTAGAGATCCTGGCGCAGTACCCGGGTCATCTCCATGGAGACCCAGGCGGCCATCCGGTTGGCGGTAATGTTGCAGCCCACCGCCCCAAGAGCCAGCAGCGACATCCAGCCGCCGGTCCGCCAGATGGCGGCAGTGTCGCCGGCGGGCACCAGCTCGTCGATGATTTCTGCCAGCAGGAGGGGGAGGATCAGCTCCAGGACCGCTGCGGTGAATTTGATGGCGGCACCGGCGGCGACCCGCCCGGCATGGGGGCGCAGATAGCCCAACACGGTTTTCATAGCGCACCTCTTTTCCAATGTGCAGACAATCTCGCAGCACGCCCTTGGCGGCTGTATCACAAATACAGGGCCCGCGCCGGATGAGGAGCGCATCCCGCGCGGGCCGAGCGTCGGCGCTCATGAATACCAGGCGCCCAGGCCGTCTGTCAGGGCATCGTATGCCCGCTTTACCTTGTCGTAATTCTTGTCCCGGTCCAGGACCACGCCCCGGCCAACGCCGTCCACGATCCGCCCCAGCCCGATCTGGTCCAGGCGGCTGTCCAGCTCCGCCAGCAGCGCGGGGGCGGAGCCGGGTTCGGTGGAGCGGCCGTCGAAGATGATGTGGAAGTAGACCTCCTCCAGGCCCTGCTTCTTGGCCATCTCACAGATGGCCAGGGGATAGTCGATGCACCCGTGGGAGGACTTATGGGTGAGGTAGGCCAGCAGATGCAGGGAGGCATGGTTCCGTCTGGCATGCTCGATGGCCTCCAGAAAGACCGGATTGCGGGCGAAGGAGCCGTCCTGCACCGCCGCGTCCAGCCGCACGTCGTCCTGCATGACGCACCGGCCAGCCCCCAGATTGGAGTGTCCGGCCTCGGAGTTGCCGGCCTTGCCGGCCCCCAGGCCCACAAATTCACGGGAGGCCTGCAGGCGGCACCAGGAGCGATTTTCCAAAAGGGCGTCCCAGTAGGGGGTGTGGGCCAGGTGGATGGCGTCGCCCTCATCGCCGGCGCCCAGGCCCCAGCCGTCGCAGATGATGAGGAGCATCCTCCGCCCCCGGCTCCAGGCGTGTCCCTCCGCCAGGGAGCGGCCGGTCATCTCCAGGGGCTGAGGAAGCCCCATGACGTCTAATATTGTGGGAGCCACGTCGCAGAGGGCACCGTCCCGCAGGGAGATGGGGTCCTCCTGACGGGAGTCTATCAGAATAAAGGGCACCAGATTGGTGGTGTGGGAGCCGTCCGGCTTCCCGGCAACGGTGTACAGCTTTTCGATATTGCCGTGGTCCGCAGTGATGGCCACCACGTAGTCCTGGGCCAGGGCAGCATCCACCACCTGCTCCAGGGCCCGGCTGACGTAACCGCAGGCATCCAGCTTGGCGGCGGTGTTCTGGGTGTGGCCGATGACATCACCGTTGGCGAAGTTGGTGACGATGAAGTCGTATTTCCCCAGGGCGCCCGCCACAGTCCGGGCCACCTCCGGCAGGGAGAGCTCCGGCTTCTGGTCAAAGTCGATGCCTTTGGGAGAGGGGACGCACACATCCTCTTCACCGGGGAAGGAGGTGTTTTCCCCGCCGTTGAAGAAAAAGGTCACATGGGCGAACTTCTCGGACTCCGCGCAGTGGAACTGGGTTTTTCCGGCCTCGGAGAGGACCTGGGCCAAAGGTTTTACCACGTGTTCCGGCGCAAAGGCGACGGGCAGATGCTTGAACTTGTCGTGATACAGTGTCAGGATAGCGAAGTACAGATCCTTCAGCTTCCGGCGCTCCACGGCCCGGAAGTCGTCCGCCGTGAACAGTTCCGTCAGCTCGATCTCCCGCTCACCCCGGCGGCAGCAGAACACCACCGCGTCGTGATCCCGGATGCGGCCGACGGGAACGCCGCGCTCAGTCAGCACCATGGGCTCCAGATGATAGTCGTCCTGCCCTGCGGCATAGGCATGCCGGACGGCCTCTGCCAGCTGGGCACCGCCGTGATTGGATACAGACATCAAAAGACCTCCCCTATGTTTCAGGCCGCCATTCACAGTGGGCAGGAGAGCTTCTGTAAACGGACAGCTGAAGAATGTAAACGTTTGCGGTTTTCTTGATTTTATTTTAGGATATCCGTCTGTCATTTGTCAAGTCGGCGCCCGCCAAAGAATCTTCGGCAGATTTGGAGAAATCACTATAATGATAATTTTTTCGGAGATATTGACAAGTTTGATATAATTCTATATGCTGTTCAATAAGAAAAGTGAAATTGACGATTTGTTTGATTTTAACGGCGTCAAAATGAAAACGTTTACGCAATGGAACCGGCTCAGGCATGGACCGATGGAAAGGACAGAGATCATGAAGAACGTGACACTGAAGGATGTGGCCAAGGCCGCCGGTGTCTCTTATGCAACGGTATCCCGGGCTCTGTCGGGGAGTAACCAGATCGGAAAGAGCACGCGGGAGCGGATTGTCCGCCTGTGCGACGAGATGGGGTACACGGGGAACTACGTGGCCCGCTCCATGGTGATGAAAAAGACGTATCTGCTGGGACTGGTGGTGCCGGCCATTGAAAATGAGTTCATGTCCCAGCTGGCCTATTATGTGGAGATGAGCGCCCGGGCCAGGGGCTACAACATTATGCTGTGCAACTCAGAGCCGGATTTGAAACAGGAGGAGATGGTGGTCAAACTGCTGCTGGGCCGCCGGGTGGACGGGATTTTGATCGTCCCCCAGTCCCCGGCCACCTATGAGAAGATCGCCCCGCTGCTGGAGCAGATCCCTGCGGTGTTTCTCAGCGAGAATCTGCGGGATCAGCCCCAGAGCTACGTATCTGTGGACAACAGCCGAGGCGCCTATCTGGGGGTGGAGTATCTCTACGGACTGGGACACCGGGAGATCCTGTACTTCGGCTGCCGGAACTCCACTACCCATCAGCTCCGGGCGGAGGGCTATCTGCGGGCCTGCCGGCAATTCGGGCTGGAACCCAGGCTCCATCACAGCGACTTTGCCCGGTCCTCCATCGAGAATGGATATCAGCTGGTCAGGGAGCTGTTTGCAAAGCCCATCGACTATACAGCGATCTTTGCCTCTACGGACTCCAACGCACTGGGCATCCTGAAGGCGGCTGACGAGCTCCATATCCGCATCCCGGGGGATCTCTCCCTCATCGGATTTGACAACATCCCCTCCACTGCGCTGCCGCGCATCGACCTTACCACCATTGAGCAGCCGAAAAAGGAAATGGCCGTCCAGGCGGTGGATATGCTGCTGGACAAGATCGAAAAGGGGACCCAGGGTTATGTGCACCAGATTTTGATGCCCAGCCTGGTCCAGCGAGGGACCTGCCGTTCTCTGACATGATGGCACAGCGTTTTTTCAATTTGAAGAGTGACAGAAAAAACACCGTTCCTGGCGGTGTTTTCTCTTGCGGCCGAGGTGCGGGTGAAAAGAAAATGGACTGCAGCAACTCCAGAGCTTCACAATAATATCTAGCAGGATATCCGCGCTGGTGGCATCCCTCTTGTCCAAAGCGTGATTCATATGGCTGTAGCTCTCCCGGTATTTCAGAATTTTCCAGACCAGCCCAGGAGAAGTGCTCTGCAATGGACTGGTGGAACTGGATATTCAGCGTGTTTTCCAGTTTCTTGACCCAGGTGCCTCTTTGTAGGTGCCAGCGCACTAAAGGGTGCGTATCAAGTCACCTGACTATTCCTTTTGAAAATTGCTTATTATCCCGGAAACAATCGTTTTTTACAGCACATTTTCCGCTCCTTGATTTTGGCGTGCCGGTCTGCGTCATTCAGCTTACCTTTCGGCTCCACCATTTCCTCGCCTGGAAGGTGGTCATCGTTCGCTCTTTCGGTTTTTCTTCCTGTTCCGCGTCCCCCGCCTTGGCGATGCCCTGGTCGATCTTCACCGCCGCCCTCTGTCGCATCTCATCGGTGATGTGAGAATAGGTGTTCAGCGTGGTAGCGCTGGATACATGTCCCAGAATGGTGGGCAGAGTTTTGATGTCCATGCCGTAGGCCAGAGGGGGGTGGCAAAGGTGTGCCAGAGATCATGGTACCTGACCCTCTCACACTCGGCGTGATCCAGGAGTCTGTGCAATCTCCGGTGTACCACAGAGGGCCTCAGCGGCATGTCTTCTTTCTTAGGAGATGGGAACAGCCACCGGGAATCTATCCTGTTCCGGTATGCCCTCATTACGTTCAGGACCGATGGTGGCAGAAGGAGAGTGCGGACTGCCGCTTTCGTTTTCGGCTCGTTGACCACCAACTCCGAACCCAGAATGTTTACTTGTTTGTTGATCTGAAGTTCCCCGGTCGTCAGGTCCAGATCATCCCACTGAAGGGCCATCAGTTCTCCCAGCCGAAGCCCTGTCGCGAATTCCAGAAGGAACCGCTCGTAGTAATTTTCTTCGTTTGCCTGGATCAAAGGCCGCTGCATGGCCTCTCTTGAGAGTATCTTCATCTCCTTCCGCTTGAGGGTGGGCAATTTACAGCCCTCAGCAGGATTGCGGGCGATCAGTCGTTCCATGACCACTTTCCCCAGTGCGCGGCAGCACAGGCTGTGGCAGTTGATCACCTGACTGTCCGCGAGGCCGCTTCCTGAATCGCCATCTGTTTTCATCCAGGTGCAGAACTGCTGAATATCATTGGTCGTCAGCTTATTCAGAGGGCTATGGCCCAGCCGGTGGCGGCTGTACAACCGGATATGGCCCTCGTAGATTCTCTGGGTGCTTGGCCGCACAACTGGCTTGCTGTAGTTCTCATACCAGAGATCCAGCCAGTCCCCGAAGGACATATCCGCGGAGGGAGTAATGGTGTTTTTCAGTGCCTTCAGCTTCTCCGCGCACTCGCCCTTGGTCTTGACCAGTACATTCTTTGTTTTTGGGAAGCCTTTTTCATCGTACCCGATGACTACCCGGCCCTCCCAGCGGCCGTCTTTCCTCAGGCAGACGGTGCCTTCGCCGCTTTTGCGCTTTCTTCCCACGATTGCAACTCCTCTCTGAAGATGTCTGTCAGGAATTCCTCTACGATCTCAGCCGCCCGCTTCTGCATATCGCCAGTGGTGTGGGTATAGGTGTCCAGGGTGAAAGCAGTCCGTGTATATCCCAGGATGCCGGATAGGGTCTTGACATCCACCCCGCTGGCCAGGGCATGGGCCGCGAACGTATGCCGCAGATCATGGAATCGAAGCTCAGGCAGTCCTGCCTGCTTCAGCAGGACTTTCGTCCGTTCATAGGCTGCACTTGGCCGGGTTGGATGTTCCGGCTTCATCGGATTGGGGAAAATCCATTCCGTCATTGAGGACCTTCTCCGTTTCCTGAGAAGCTCCGCTGTGCTGGGGGGCAGAAGGATGTTCGGGTTCCCGTAGCGGTCTTGGTGCCCTAAGGCGTCAGCTTGCCACCGCGCTCCTCATGGATGGTACCGCGGATCCTGAGGGTTCCATCCGCCTCATCGAAGTCTGTCCACTGGAGGCCGCAGATCTCGCCCCTCCGCAGGCCGGTAGTCAGCTCCCTGTAGAAGATGTCATACCAGACGGAATCCTGCCGGACTATTTCCATGAATTGATCCAGCCGCGCATCCGTCAGCACCCTCTTGGGCTTGTAGCTGAACTTTGGGGCCTTGATCTCCTCGACGGGATTCCTCGGGATGACGCTTGCCTGCCGCGCTGCCCCCAGTGCTTTGTGGAGCATGGAATGGACGCCCCGGACGGTACCGCTGGACAGCCCCTCGCCAGTGTTCCGGTTCTCTCGCTTCGTCAGTGTTTCATACGGCCTTTGGATGTCTTTCCCTTTGACCTGGGAGATGGGCTTGTCCCCCAGATAGGGCTTGATGTGCTGGTCCACCGCACCCTGATACCGTGTCATGGTATTGGGCCAGATGGTCCCGGTGATATCCCCCAGCCATTGGCCAAGCCACTCTCCCAGAGTCATCCTGCTCCGCTCGGTCAGGTCTACCCCTTGATAGAAGTCGATGTGTTGTCAGAGCTTTGCAGTCAGTTCTTTTTGGGTGTCGGCGTAGATGTAGCGGAAGATGGGTTCGCCGTTCTCCTTGTGGCCGATGACGAAGCGGCCCTCCCAGCGGCCATCCTCCCGCTTTCGTACTATGCCGTCGCCGGACAGTCTTCGCTTTGCCATGTTCTTTTTCACCTCCGGGGTTTTATCTTTGATTTGCGTCGCAGGACTTGCGTGGCCTACCGGATGAATGGGAACCCATGTGGCTCCGCCACCCATTGGAACAGCACAGCGTCGCAGCGGCGGCAGATCAGGCAGCGCATCCGGTTGCCCAGGATGCCGTGCTTCTTGAAGGCGACCATGGCCTCGCCATGCTGCCAGCCCAGACCAAGATCGTTGCTCCCGCAGTATTGGCACCGCCGGACCGGGGACTGATTGGTCGTCATTGGTCATCCCTCCTTGTCAGCAACACACCATACCACAGAAACAGAAAATAGCGACAGCAAACACATTTTCTTATCAGAACACTCACAATTTCAGGCAGTGTCAAAATCGGCGCAAAAACAGGCCAATATCCCTGCGGTGACCCTCGCGGGTGCACCTCTGAACCCCTTGATTTCAGCGGGATTGCGGGATTTTTTCTCCATTCCGGCTACCTGTGACGCCCGTCTCCGAAAGCCCGTAATCCGTTGCCCCGCACCGCTTTGCGGGATGGTGTGACCGGCAGGAAGGACGCTTGCGCCCCCCTGCTTTTATCCAGCACTAAAATCGGCCGACTACTGCGCCTGCACACTTTGCTTCGGGAGGAGCGGACGCTCGGGGCACACAGCTTGCACACTGTGTCCTACAGCTTAGGCGGCATGTCCCCTACCGGCACCGCCATCGCCGCACACAGCGGCGCACAGGAGCAACCACGGGACAGTCATGCGCTCTGTCCCTTGTCAGGCGGAATGAACTCCACACCGGACTTCTCCGCTCGCTGTTGAGCAGACAGCTGCCGCTCATGGAACCGGTTGATCACATTTTGGATCGGCAGGATGGTGTAGTGAAGACAGCCAGTTCACGCCGATCCGCAGATACCTTCACATTTTATTCCGGGTAAGACAAACGCTTGAGACAAAGACACCCTCACACCACAGTTCATGGTGCTAGGGTGTCTTCCTCTTTTTATGCAGAGGTGATCTACAGGACTTGGTCAGGCGCTCCACCGGGAGCATGAGATGGTTCGCTCTTTATACAGCGAACCGTGAAGCGGGCGCTTCCCCCAGCAGTGCAGGTAAACAGGGTCAGATCCCAATCCCCGGACTCCATCTCGCAGATGGCCGTTCCGGGAAGTTCCTCCAAGCCGGACACCTCATAGTGGAAGCAGCTGTCTTCCGCATCGGTAAAGATGACGGCATCACCGATTTGGATATCCTTCAGTCCGGCAAAATGTGCCCGGTAGTTATGTCCCGCGAGGATCATGTTATCCAGATAGGCGGAGCCTTGATACTGGCAGGGGGCGAGTTTCAAAAGACTGTCGCTCCACTGGCTGATAATGGCTAATTCCAACTCCAGGGATGGGATCTCCAGCGTACCCAAATACTCCACCCCGTTCACGGTTGTGGTAGGCATCTCACGCGCGGGATCCAACGGCTCGGCTTTCATGTCTGCTGGGGGCTGTACTGGTTCCGGCAGCTTTGCCTGTACCTCTGTGGCGGTCAGGCCTTTTAAAGCCTGCTGTGCGGACCGGGCCGCCCGATGCTCATTCATCATGTTCCAGACAAGGAGGCAAAGGGCCGCACCGATCAAGAGCGATCCGCCCCATATTAGGATGTGGTCACGCTTCGCGTTTCCCATGATATTTTTTCTTGCTGAAGATACCAAACAGCAGCAGGATCATACCTGCCGCACCGAGGATCCCTGCAAGGGACCAACGGGATCCGGCCCCAGTCTGCGGAAGCTTTGGCTCGTCAGGGATACTCGGATCGGTGCGCTGACTCGGCTCACCTGGATCGTCTGGATCAGTGGGTTGGTCAGGTTGATCTGGGTCAACGGGAAATGAAAGTGCTCCCCAAGTCAAGGGCAAAATCATTTGACCCATTGTGGCAGCATTCCGGCGGGGTACTCACCTGTGGAGATGTACTCGTAAAATTCGTTTGGGGACAACTTCGCCAGGTCCCACTGGCAGCGGTCCTGGTTGTAATAACCCATCCAGCGGTCAATGGACGCTTTCACATCCGCAAAGGATGTCCAACCGGGGATCTCGCCGGCCAGCTCGTCTTTCATGTGCCCGAAAAAGCTCTCCTGGGGTGCGTTGTCCCAGCAGTTGCCCCTGCGGGACATGGACCGGCGCAGTTCTCGGCTCTCCACCAGTTGAATGAACTTCAAGCTGGCATAGTGGGTCCCCTGGTCGCTGTGGATCACAGTCTCCTTGTTCAGCGAGGCGCCGTGGTTTTGCACCAGCCGCTCCACCATCTCCAGGACGAAATCCACTTCCAGAGATTCGCTCATGGCATAGGATAAGACCTGTTTCGTGCAGGCATCCAGGATCGTGGACAGGTAGCAGAACTTCCCATTCAAGGGGATATAGGTGATATCCGTCAGGAGGACGGCCCTGGGACCGCATGATTCAAATTCCCAGTTCACCAGATTCTCCGCGGTGCTGCCCATTCGGATAGACCTCTGTAATCTGCGGTAGGGATTCGGCTTCCGAATGGGACAGGCGAGACGGTACTTCCGCATGAGCCGGCGGATCTTCTTCACATTCATCCGCACGCCCATGTGCAGCAGCCGCATATGGATGCCCCGGGCTCCCTTTGCGTAGCCGCAGAACCGGTACGCCTCTAAAATCCACTCAAAATCTGTCCGGTCCCTCTGCTCCCTCGTTTCCCCGGCTCGTTCGGAACGCCCCCAGTTGTAATAGCCGGAGCGGGATACACCGGCCAATTCGCACAGCCCTTTCACGGTGAGGATGTTCTTCCAGTCCGCCAACGCCTCTTGGATGGCCGCGAACCGTTCTCCGGCGCTGTCCATGGCTACTGCTCCGGTTTGTCGTGCAGCCGCATGACTTTTTTAACAACGCCATTTGCTGCTGGAGACACAGGATCTCCCGCCGCATCCGTCTGGCAGCTTCGTCTGACGGGGAGTCCGCCGGTGCTGCCTCCCTTTGCAGGCGCACGCCGCCCCGGGCACCCTCGCGGAGCCCTTTCAGAGACTTGGCTTCCCGTCGAATGCGCTTGGTGGTGTTTTGGACCCGCTCAAAGCCCAAAACTTCCGTATTGTAGCCCAGCTTGCGGAAGGTGGCCGGTCCAGTGTACCCTTGCAGGCTCAAGGCCCCAGAACGCCTCCTTGAAGGCGAGCGTGTAGGAGATCGCGTCCGCGGTCATGCACTGCGTACGGGTTTGCCCGTAGATGCCGGATCTCCTCCAGCGTAAATCGTTTTTTCGTGCTCATGCAGTACCTCCATCTGGTGATCTTATTTTATCACAGATGAGGTGCCTCTGACCCCATTGATCAAATGCGTTTGCACTAAACGGGGCCATGGGTCAAATCCAATGTGTCCATTTTCTTAGGTACAGTTTAAAGACCCGTCTGGGTCATGGTTTGGGTCAGTTGCAAATGAACTGCAATTTTTGCAAAATCGCGTAATTCCTCCGGAAACTTTTTAGGGCAAAAAGTAAAGAAAAACCGTCTGATTTCTTGCGAAATCAGACGGTTTTTTGGCTGCGGGGCAGGACTTGAAGCAACGACCTCCGGGTTATGAGCTGCGGTGGGTTTCTCCACCCGCTGCGGTACGGTGATTTCCCGGCTTTTTGATGCCTGAAATCTCCCCAAGCCCGAAGGTTATTCCTTTCCGCTCCACGGCGATTTTCTGCGATTTGGGTCGGGGTCTGGGTCAAACTAAGCAAAGTGGGCGGAGTGGGCTTACAGCATCAGGGGAATCCGTATCGGTTTACTTTTCCAGGTGGATCAACAGGCGATCCAACATTTCACTCAGGAAATCCGCCGGTTCTTTTTCTCCTTGCGCTTTGATGTCCGCCATTTTCAGCAAATCCAGATCAGAAAGGCACAGAATCAACTTTCCATTCTCCCGCAGGCTACCCTTTGCCGCCTGAAGAGCGTGGTCATCGCTTCCCCGTCGGGAGATGATGATTGCCGTTTTCCGCAAAGCTGTTCTATATAGGTATTTTTCTGTTGTGTAAATTTCTTTCTGACTAATCTTATCACCATAATTTTTAAACTCGAACACAATATATTTTGTGTGAAAATAATGCGTGATTATGTCAAAAAAATCCTCCTGTCTGCCGCTCTTGATCTTGCAACACAAGTCAAACCGATGCAAGCTATCGTCCGTTCTCTCCTGCCTTTGCCACAGAGTCAGGTATTCACCAAGCGTGTATTTCAAGATATCCACGCAAAACTGTTCATACTCCTGAAACTGTTCGAGACCTGGTTTGATATGCCGCAACCGATCTTCCCATTTGATTGTTTCCTTTTTTGCATCAGCATCTGCCTCTGCTGCCATTCTTGAAAGTGGCTCCCCTGTGATTTCCGGATCTACTTCTAAAATTGACTTTGGGGGGTACTCCAGCATTTCCTGAAGTAGATTCGGGTTCGGAGGCTGTGGTTCAATGTCACTGATTGTATAATCCAGTAACGCGATAAACTCATTTTTGATGTATCCATATTCACCGAACAACCACAGCAAATTTTGAACATCCCATATGGAAACCTGATACTCCCGCCAGCATTTAGCCCGGATCGATTCAGGTACCTCGTTGGCAAAGACCAGCACGGGCTTACCGTTTCCTGAGAGACGGGAAAATCGATCGCAGATTTTCTCGATGCCGGGTAACCGGGCATATCTGCCGCGATAACATTTCAACTCAAAGTACAACACCTGCCCCTTTGCCTGGAGCATAAAATCACAGCCTAGATTGTGGTTTGGCGCACTCCATTTTATATCTGATTTATCCGCCAATTCTGCCAGATAGCGTGCAAATAGATTTTCAAATTGTTCCTCTTGTGAAATTTGCCTCTCCCGTATAGGAGCATCGCTCAAACTGCGGATGAGCCTGTCTGCAATTTGTCTGGTAACCTGGACATTGACTGCGTACATAAGCTTTTGATAGAGCCAGGATCTGTTTTTATGATCGGGCAGGTTATAGCTGGCCGGGAATCCTTTTAGGTTCGCGATCTCGCGATGTGTCATTTTACGGAACCGGTCTCCGGTATCGATCAGCGGAATCTTCCAATAGTTCCACCCCACAAGGTCGACCCCTTCATAAGCGTGAGATTTCCAGCAGTAAAATCGTTTTCCATTTCGATGGGGCAGCATGCTCTCCTGCTCCATTTTCTTTAGGTCAAAATACCAGGGGGCAACCGATTCCTCTATTTGCAAGAAATCCTCCGGCGGCAACGGAGCTGAAAATCGCTCCTCAGGAAATTCAAATGCACATTCCCCCCACTTGACTCCCACTATAACGCCTATATGCTCTGTAACAGGTGATCCAGTTTCCTTCATGATGTTGAAAATTCGGTATGCGCACCGGTAGCCTCTCTCAACCGCCGAGCTCAGAAAGCTCTGCATTGGCTCTTCTTTCAAAAAGGCGCTTCGGAATGTGAGGAAAAAGGCACGGGGCCGTTGGTCGTCCAATAGCGTCAGAAAGCCACTAATACCGGTTGTGGAGGCCTCCCGTGCAATAAATTTAGGGTGGGTTCGCGGCTGTTGATAAAGCCTTCCTGCAAGAATATCGACTCGGGGAATAGTTTTCACCTCATCGATCTTAAGAGGAAGTGGAAAGACCGGCGCATCAAAGTTATTGCGATGTATCACCGCCATTCCCTTGTCCGTTTCATAGGCGGCGACCACCTTAATCCCTGCCATTTCAAGGCCGAGAGATAAATCTCCCAGCCCTGCATTGATAACTGCTGCTGTCATTTGCATATGATTACCCCCCTGGACCGACCTACAGGTGCCGCATATTGTACTTGCCGCATGCGCTCATTATAATTCGTGTCCTGCATGTTGTAAAGTCTTGATACATTCCGTCGATGTTAACAAATTTTTTCTTTTAAGAAATATGGGCCTACTATTCCGGCAGAAACACTGTCTATGATATTTGAGCATTTCTATCGTATAGAGGAAATCCAAAATTCTAACACAGACGGCGCCGTTGCCCAGACTGCGGAACGTGAAGGGCATGTCCAGCAGCCAGGAGCCCAGCACCGCGCCAGCCGCCACGAACAGGGGGACCGCCTTCAGAGGCATGGCGATGTAGTTGCCGCTGTATTGGGAGAGGAACACTGTTAGACCGGCGGCCCCCAGGGAAAGGGTCAGGAACAGCCCCGCCAGCACCAGCAGATAAGTGCCGTAAGTCCAGTTGAACCAGGGGGCGCCCCACTCCCAGATTCCGTCCAGGCCGCAGGCGGCAAACTGCAGCGGCCCCTGGGCCAGGAAGGGGATGGCGTAGATGTTCAGGTTCACGATGGTCAGCGCCAGAGCCGAGAGCAGGGCGGCCCCCATCTGCACGTTCAAAATTCCGCGTCCTCGCCGGGAGAGCCACTGCATGGCCCGGGTGCCCTGCAGCCGGTCCCGCACGAGGGTGGGAGAGAGCAGCAGGACGACGCTGAGGATGCACCACACGGCCAGGTCCTTGCCGTACTCCTGGGTGGAGTGTTTCACGGAGGACAGCAGCAGGGAGTGGGCCGTCTCTGAGCTTGCCAGCTCCGCCTCCCGCCAGACCATGGTCTCCAGCTGGCCGTCTTGCTGCCGGTTGGAGACGATCTGCGCACGACGATCTTCCTGGGTGTCATAGGTCTCCATGGTATCTATCAGCACTTCGATGCGGTACCAGTTGGTGCCGCCGTACACCCGGTTCAACAGATATTCCGTGTCCATATCCGCCTGGCCATTGCTATCGCGCACGCCATTCAGGTAGTCTTCTCGAAAGGAGAGAAAGGCCACATAATTCGTGAGCCCCGCCGCGGCAGCATCCGGGATGGCGGTGATCTGGGCGTCAAAGGCAGAGATCTCCTCTGCCAGCTGGCTGTCCAACCGCTCCCGCTCCTCCGGTTCCAGGGTGGGGCCGTACTGCTCTACCCAGTGGTCGGCCAAATCAAACTGGGTCTTCGCATAAGGACCGTTGGTGAAATACTCGATATAGAACTGGGGGAACATCCAGTAGTACACCGCCCCAGTAGGAAAATAGCCGCCAGGATGCCGGACCGCTAGATCTTCCGCAGTTCCCATCTCAAAAGTGCCATCAGGATACGTCCTTTCTGTCAAACCAGCCGAGGGCCAACAGGACTCCGCCGCCCAAAAGCAGCAGGTTCAGTCCGCTTGATGGTCTCCTGCCAGGGGAGGAGGGCGGACAGCCCCAGTTCCGTGAACCAGGCACTGCAGGAGAGCCAGATCATCACCGGCTGGAAACATGCGATGAGATATGCCGCCCACCAGCCCAGTTCTCCAAGGACGGAGATCAGCCCCATCCCGCCGAAACAGACGACGCCCAGAGCCAACGCCGCCAGATAGGGATTCCGCACCAGGGTGCCGCACACCGATGCCAGCAGGGAGAACGCCGTTGTCAGCACCGCCCCCAGCGCCAGGGCGGCGGCAAGATACTGCCCCACGGTGAAATCCCCCCAGGTGAGGAAGGGGCGTACCACCAGCATGTCTGAGAAGTAGTTGAATTGGCTGGACACGCTGGCATCCCAGATGCCGCTGTAGTCATAGAGCAGGAAATACGGTGCCAAGGTGCAGACGGCCAGCAGACCATGCAGTGCCGCCGATGCCGGGAGGGCCACCAGCACCTTGAGCCGCCGCAAGCGTCGCCCTGTCCGGGAGGAGCAGGCCAGGCACTCCGTGCGGTGCATCCCCTCGTAGCCCAGCAGGTACAGTGTCCCCAGCATGGCCAGGATGGCGCTCTCGCAGAGAATAGCCCGGAATAAGGAACTAAAGAGGAACTGGTGGCTGCCGTAGGTGGACGGGCCGGCGTACAGGTCCATCGCCGCGTTAGTCCAGGCCAGATGCTCCACCCGCTCCGCCAGCAGGCTGTATTTCCAGGTCATCCATGTGACTGCCGTGGGAGATTTCTTTACCACACCGGCGTAGAAATCCGCAAGTTCCCCGGTGTCATACGTCTCAAAGATGTCCTCCATTCCGGTGACAGACTCGAGCAGCAGGTCCCGGTTCTCCGTGGCGGGCATAGCGTCCAGACCGGCCCAAAAATCTTCATCCACCTGCTGGCCCAGGGCTTTGGCCGTCTGGAAAGTCTCGTTGAAGAACGCCCGGTCATAGGGAGTGAGCGTGGCGATCAGCAGCCCGTTGAAGGCCAGGTACAGGGCCAGAAACACCCACAAAGCCGGCAGGCGGAAGAGCTTCCGCCATTCGCAGACCGCCTGACTCATGGCTGCCCCTCCCGATAGATGGCCAGGAAGGCATCCTCCAGCCCTGATGTTACCATTGCTCCGCCGATGGGAGGCGTATCGCAAAGCACCCGGAGCACCAGGCCGTCCTCCCCCTGCCCTTCGCTGAGCAGGAACTGCCCCGGAGCCAACGCCGTCCCGGCGGGGAGCTGGAACACCCTGCCCTGGAACTGGGCGCAGATGCGGGCGGGGCTGTCACAGCAGTAGAGGCGGTGATCCCGGAACATGACGATCTGACCGGCGATGGTCTCGATGTCCGAGACGATGTGGGTGGAGAGGATCACGATGCGTTCCCCGGAGAGGGCGTGAATCAGGTTCCGGAACCGCACCCGTTCCCGGGGGGCCAGCCCAGCGGTGGGCTCGTCCAGGATCAGCTGTTTTGGGTCATTCAGCATGGCCACGGCGATGCCGACCCGCTGGGGCATTCCCCCGGAGAACTTCTTCATCTTTTCGTCTGCAACATCTCCAAGTCCCACTGTTTCCAGCAGCGCCTCAATGCGGCCATCCACCTCCCGCCGGGGGATGCACTGCAGAGCGGCGGCATAGCGGAGAAATTGCCGGGACGTATAGTTGGGGTAGTACCCGAACTGCTGGAGGAGATACCCCAGCAGACCACGATACTCTGCCCCCAGGACCTGGATGTCCTCCCCCTCCCACAGGATCTGTCCCTTGGTTGGGAACAGCAGGGTAGTGAGCATCTTGATGAGGGTGGTCTTGCCCGCCCCATTGGGGGCCAGCAGGCCATAGACGCCGGGGGTAAAGGTCAGGGAGATGTCCCCCAAGGCGGTGAACCTCCCGTAATTCTTGGTTACATGCTCAACGGAGAGCATAGGAGACGCCTCCTTGCATCGGGCGCCGGCAGAAGCGGCGCAGTTCCAAAAGGTACATCGTGATCCCGGCCGCGGCCAGCAGGCAGAAGAGCACGGTAGGAACAGCCGTTAGCCACTCCGCCGCCCGTGGCCAGATCAGCGGCACCAGGCCCAGTGTGGCCCAGCAGACCGGAGCCGCCAGCCATCCGGCAGGTCCCCGCAGCCGCTGGCACAGCAGGGAGAGCGTAGCATACAGCAGCGGAGAAAACAGGAACAATGCCGGTGCCAAAGTGCCGACAGAACTGGCCACAAAGAGGGCTGGCAGCAGACACAGGGCCCAGATCAACAGGGACAGAGCCAGGCAGTCCCCCACGCCGAACAGCAGTGCGCGGGGGCCGACGCACTGCAAAACCTCCCACAGTTCCCGGTCTAAGGCGGTCCGGCGGGGCAGGCCCGCGTCCAGAATCCGGGCAATGGCCTGCTGCTTTTCCGCCTCTGTGGGTATGGGAATTTTTTCATGACCCATCTGCTCCAAACTCCTTTCGCAGCCGCCCGGTCAGGCGGTAGTATCTGGATTTCACCGCCGCCTGCTCCCCGGGGTTCAAGCCGGAGATGTAGCCTTCGATGGTCTCCAGCAAAGCCTGGTCATGGACACGAGCCACAAAGTCCTCCGCCGCCGGCAGTTCCATTTCCTCGATGGGAAAGGGAACTGGCCGGGGCTTCCGGCGGGTGTCGATGATCTTGTTGGCAGCGATGCGGTAGAGCCAAGTACGGAAAGAGGCCCGCTCCACCCGGTAGCCGGGCAATGCCCGCAGGACGGCGATGAAAATGGACTGGGTCAGGTCCATGTCATCCTCTTTGCTTCCGGTCTGGCGGCAAACGAAGCGGTAGATCTCATCATAGTAGGATTGGATCAACTGCTCCGCCGCATCCTGGGAGTTTCGCCGCTGGATGGCTCTGATCCATTTCTGTTCCTGCTCCATCGCCTCACCACCATTCATAGATGTATTCATGTTTCAGAGTACCATCGTTTCAGGAGAATAAAAAGAATTTTCACTGGATTGGGAGTGGGCAATCAAAAAGTGTCCTGCCTTTCGGCAGGGCAAGCATCGCGTCTGGCTATACGCCGGCCACAGTTCCGGGCGGAAGCCCAGGCCCACTTTTGCGGCCCGAGGGCCAAAGGGCAGAGAGAAGAAATGCGCGTTTACTCCATGCTGGGATTACGATGCCGTTGACAAAGAGAACGGCCGTCTCACAGAAGGGGGTAGAAAATCCCCCTGTTTGGCCCTGTGAGCCGCTGTGTGGAGCAAATGGGGCCGGGGCGGCATCTATATGCCCGCCAGAGCAAGTTTTCAGCTCCTGGCGGCACCGTGTGACGGAAGGCAGTGACGACTGCTGGAACACGCTTCCCCCAGAATCGAGGGTGAACCTACCCGTTAAAAATATAGCAGGAGAAAGAACCGGCGCTTTTGCTGCGCCGGTTCTCTCACAACTGCCCGCGGTGCGGGCAGTTGCGGGGTTTTGAAAGGGCGCTGTTCTGTACATGAAATCATGGCAATGGTGCTTTTCTCTGTAAAATTCAGCTGTCTCCTTAGAACCGCAAAGAGCCGCTGGGGCGTTCCTGGGCTATTTGAGTACGAATTGCCCACATCGGGAATTGCACCGCTGAAACAAAGATAAAGTTTCCAAGCAGGCAGCCAAGTTGTTACTTTTCTGATAATAGACGCCGCATCCCCCTGGCTATTGAGCCAGCATCGTGGTATGGTGTGTCGCTGCAAAGGAGGCGACACACCATGAACGACTACATGCAGGCTCTGCACCAGCGGTTCTGTCGGGAGCCAACTCACCCGGAGCTGGAACGAGCGTTGGACGACACCTACCATGCCCTCCGGGGGAACATCGCCTGGCAGGACCAGGAGCTGCTGCTCCGTGCGCAGGATCTGGAGATCGAGCTGCGGGAGGAGACGTCCCTGGCATCCTTCATCGCCGGGTTTCGACTGGGCATGGGGATCGCCAGGGAGATCGAGCCATATTCCTTCGAGGACGAGGAAGAGAGGCGAGCCACAGAGAAGGCGAAAGCGTGGCATCCCCAGTCCAAAAATTGATACGCTATACAAAGAAAAAGGGCTGTCAGCGGCAGCTCTTTCTTAACTTTCTGATAACAGTGGTCGTAAGTCCTGGCTATTTCTTTCTTCTGTGGTATGTTGTCTCATTGCAAAGGAGGCGGATGCCATGGCAAAGAAACGCGCCAACGGCGAAGGCAACATCAGAAAGAGAAAAGACGGTCGATGGTAGGGCCGGTATACCGCCGGGCATGATCCGGAGACCGGCAAGACCATCTACAAGAACGTCCTGAGTCGGCCTCCGGCAGAGGCCAAAGCCAAACTGAAAGCAGCCACCGAGGAAACCAAGAGTCTGGCTGTCATCAAGGTGGAAAGGTACACAGCAGATGCCTGGATGAATAGTTCGAAAACTATGCAAAAATCAAAGTAAGGCCATCCTCTCACCAGACCTACCAGAGATACATTGATAACCACATTAAGTCAAACATTTGGAAGATTCCGCTGGAAAAGCTCATTTTCTGGAATTACAAAAGCTTTACAAGAAACTGTTGGAAAAAGGCCGGATAGATTGGATCGAGAGTAAAAAGCAGACCAAGTGCCTGAGTCCCAAAATGGTGCGAAATATCCACCAGATCATTGCCTCGGCTATGAAACTGGCAAAGGAGCAGAGATTTATCGCAACAGACTCGGCAGAAGGATGTGTCCTGCCGAAGCTGAAACGCAAGGAGATGAAAACGCTGCCCATTGAACAGCTGGCATCCTTCCTTAGAGATGCCAGGAACAGTAGGATATTCGAGATGTACTATGTGGAGCTGGCAGCAAGATTGAGAAGAGGCGAATTGCTTGGCCCGAAATGGGAAGGCATCGATTTCGAACACGGAAACCTTTGGATGAAACAGTAGATCGCCCGGATCAGCAGAAAAATCGTAGATGCCTCCCTGAAAACCAAGAACGCCTACCGGACGCTTCCGGTGGCAGAGGACATCATCCGGGTTCTGAAACAACAGAAAAAAGAAATTGGCAGCAGTCCCTGGGTGTTTCCCTTACCTACTGACAGTCTAATCTTACCGGATAGCGTCCTGCATATACTCCACCGGGTGCTGAAGCGGGCGGGGTTGCCCAGAGTTCGATTCCACGACCTCCGGCACACGTTCGCTATGCTGGCACTTCAGAATGGGGTGGGCATTAAGACGGTGTCCGGGATGCTGGGACATTTCAGCGCAGGCTTCACGCTGGACACCTACGCCCACGTCACGACAGCGGCGCAAAAGGAGGCGGCCAGGACTATGGAAAAAGTCCTGACGGCGGCAATCTGAAAGCGAAAAAATAATCCCAAACAGCAGGAAAGCCTTGGCGCAGAAGGGCTGCGCCAAGGCACGTTTTTTGCCCTGTCTGGGTCACGGTTTGGGTCAACTGCAAATTTTGCAAAATCGCGTAATTTCTCCGGAAACTTTTGGAGGCAAAAAGTGAAGAAAAACCGTCTGATTTCGCAAGAAATCAGACGGTTTTGTGGTGCGCGAGGCGGGACTTGAACCCGCACGTCCGTAATGGACACTAGAACCTGAATCTAGCGAGTCTGCCAATTCCACCACTCGCGCATAGAGCGGTTATCTTTTCAGAGACACCGTATGGTGCGGCTGACGGGATTTGAACCCACACGTCGATTCGGACACCAGCACCTCAAGCTGGCCTGTCTACCAGTTCCAGCACAGCCGCAAATGTTCGTCCCCTAAAAAAGACTGCTTGATTATTATAGCCAGTCGAGATCCAAATGTCAACTGTTTTTCCCCGATCAGTCGAAAAAATTTCCATGGACCAGGAATTCGGCCGGGACCGCCGAAGACGGTCCCGGCCGCCTGACCTGTTCAGCGCCGGTCCATGGACGTATAGGGACGGTGCTCCTCCACACACTCATACCGGGGGCGGATCAGCTTGCCTCCCACGGAGAGCTCCTCCATCCGGTGGGCACTCCAGCCGGCGATACGGGCCACGGCGAACAGGGGCGTATACAGCTCCTTGGGCAGGCCCAGCATCTCATAGACAAATCCGCTGTAAAAGTCGATGTTGGTGGAGAGCACAGACTTGTGCTGCCGCTCCATCAGCAGCTGCTTGCCGATCTTCTCCACATTGGCGTACAGGGCCAGCTCGTCCTCCCGGCCCTTTTCCGCCGCCAGGTGATTCACGTAGGCCCGGAACACCTCGCACCGGGGGTCGGTCTTGGTATAGACCGCGTGGCCCAGGCCGTAGATCAGGCCGCTGCGGTCGAAGGCATCCTTGTTCAGGATCCTGGTGAGATAGTCCGCCACGCAGCCCTCGTCATTCCAGTCCCGCACGTGCTCCTTCACATCGTCCATCATGGCCATCACCTTGCTGTTGGCGCCGCCGTGGCGGGGACCCTTCAACGAGGCCATGGACGCGGCGATGGCAGAATAGGTATCTGTTCCGGAGGAGGTGACCACATGGTTGGTGAAGGTGGAGTTGTTGCCGCCGCCGTTGTCCGCGTGGAGGATCAGGGCCACGTCCAGGGTCCGGGCCTCCAGATCGGTGTAGCTGCAGTCCTCCCGCAGCATCCGCAGGAAGTTCTCCGCGGTGGACAGCTCCGGCTTGGGCACGTGGATAAACAGGCTCTCCCCCTGACTGAACCGCCAGGCCTGATAGGCGTAGATGGCCAGCACGGGCATATTGCTCATCAGCTGCAGGCACTGGCGCAGCACATTCTCCAGCCCGATGTCGTTGGGCTTGTCATCATAGCAGAACAGCGTCAGGATGCCCCGCTGCATGGTGTTCATCAGATCCCGGGGCGGCGCCTTCATAATCACGTCCCGGAAGAAATTGGTGGGCAGCGTCCGGTAGGAGGCCAGCTGCTGGCAGAATGCCTCCAGTTGGGCGGCGGTGGGCAGTTCGCCGAAGAGCAGCAGATAGGCCGTCTCTTCAAAGGCGAAGCGGCGCCCCTCGGAGCCCTTCACCAGCTCCCGGCAATCGATGCCCCGGTAGTAAAGCATACCGTCCTGGGGGACGATGTGCTCCCCCTCCGTGACGCTGTAAGACTGGATCTCACCCACCCGGGTCAGGCCGGTGAGCACGCCGCGGCCGTCCTCGTCCCGCAGGCCGCGCTTGACGTTATACTCCTTATAGAGCTTGGGGTCGATGTAGTTTTTCTTCTCCCACTGCTCCTTCAGCGCGAGAATGGCGGGGGTGATCTCACAATAGGCGTTCTCACGGTTCTCTTTCCAGACCATAGGGGTGCGCGCTCCTTTCGGCGGCATGCAGCCGTTGTACTATTTGCAATAGTATCATTAAAAAATTGCATTTTCAACCGTTTTAAAAAATATTTTTGAAAAAATAAGAAAACTTTTGAATTTTTCTTTTTTTGAACTTGCAAATTCAAAAAAGCAACAGGCAGCCCTCCGAGGGCTGCCTGAAGAACTCCGGCGCCGAAGCGCCTCACAGCTGGGCCAGGGTCTCGCCGATGGGGTCAGTAATCACCAGATCCGCGGCCAGATCCCGGGCCACCGGCGACTTGTTGAGGAGCACCAGCCTGTGCCCCTGATAGTATCGAATCAGCCCCGCGGCGGGATAGACGTTCAGGGAGGTGCCGCCGATCATCAGCATATCCGCCTCCGCCAGGGCGCGGACGGCTGCCTCCAGCGTCCCCTGATCCAGCCCCTCCTCATAGAGCACCACATCCGGCTTGATGATGCCGCCGCAGCTGCACCGGGGCACGCCCTCCGTGCGGAGGATATGCTCCAGACCGTAAAATTTCCCGCACCGCTGGCAGTGGTTCCGGTGGACGCTGCCGTGGAGCTCCAGCACGTTCCGGCTGCCGGCGGCCTGGTGGAGCCCGTCGATGTTCTGGGTGATGACGGCTTTCAACCGGCCCTCCGCCTCCCACTCCGCCAGCTTTTTATGGGCGGCGTTGGGCTTGGCGTCCGGGGCCAGCAGCTTGGCCCGGTAGAAGCGGAAAAATTCTTCGGGGTTGCTTTCGTAAAATGTATGGCTTAAAATCACTTCAGGCGGATATTTCCATTCTTGGTGATATAGGCCGCCAGTGCTGCGGAAGTCCGGGATGCCGGACTCTGTGGAAACGCCGGCCCCCCCGAAAAACACGATGTTGTCGGAGCTGTCCACCAGTTCCTTCAGCCGTTTAATACTGTCCGTCATACCGGACCCTCCATTCCAATTTCCAATTTTATTGAGACAGGAGCACAGGCATGAACATTCAGATCTTCGGTTCCTCTAAGTCCTTCGACTCCAAGAAGGCGGAGCGCTGGTTCAAGGAGCGCCGCATTAAGTACCAGTATATCGACCTGCCCTCAAAGGGATTATCCCCCCGGGAGTACCAGTCCGTCAAGCAGAAAGTGGGCTTTGACGCCCTGGTGAACACGAAATGCCGGGCCTATGAGGACCTGTACATGGCCTATATCACCCCGGACGCCCGGGAGGAGAAGCTGCTGGAGCACCCGGAGCTGTTCGTGACCCCCATCGTCCGCAATGGAAGGGAGGCCACAGTGGGCTACCATCCGGAAATCTGGCAGACTTGGGAGTGAGTCTCTGCCGCCCGACAGAATTCTGCACCGCTGCGGAACAGATCGGTGGTATTCTGTGCATACTATGGATGCACACGGAGAGGAGGTGGCCTGCGTGCAAAGGCGAGCCTGGATGGAGCTGCCCCAAAACCGCTTTCTGCGGGGCATCTATCTGCTGGTGCAGCGGTATCTGCGCCACAATGTGGGGATGCAGGGAGCGGCTCTGGCGTTTTACCTGCTGTTCATGATCTTTCCCCTGCTGATCTTTGTCAGCTCCCTGCTGGGCCTGCTGCAGCTGGACGTGGATGCCATTCTGGCCGCGGTGCAGGAGTTCCTGCCCCGGGAGATCGTGTCCTTCATCGGGGTGTACCTCACCTATGTGGGCCGGAACCCCAGTGTGAAGCTGCTGCTGTTCGGCCTGTTCTTCTCCCTGTACTTCCCCATGCGGGCCACCAACACGCTGATGCGCTCCGTGCGGATCGCCTATCACCTGGGCCCGCCCCGGGGCGCGCTGCCCCAGCTGGTGAAAACGCTGCTGTACACGGCGGTGCTGATCGCCACCATCGCCCTGACCCTGACGCTGATGTCTGTGGGAGACCGGCTGCTACTCTACGCCGTGGACAGCTTCGGCCTGCCCCGGTTCTGGGCGGTGCTGTGGGCGAAGCTGCGGTTCCCGGTGGCGGCGGTGGCAGGGTATTTCGCCCTGTTCTTCCTGTACGCCCTGTCTCAGGACGGCCGCCAGCCCTGGCGGAACATCTGGCCCGGCACTATGGCGGCCCTGGGGGCCTGGCTGGCGCTGAACTGGCTGTACTCCACATACGTGGAGAACTTTGCCGACTACTCCCTGCTGTACGGCTCCATCGGCACGGCCATCGCCCTTTTGATCTGGCTGTATATGACCGCCGTGACCCTTATCATGGGGGCGGAGCTGAACGCCACGCTGATCTCCCTGCGAAAGGACCGGGCGGGGGAATCGTAAACGATTTTTGAATCCCGGCGGCCCCCGCTTTACTTTACGGGAGAGATGCTCTACAATATTCTCTGGGTGAGGAAACCCTTGGAAAGGATGGAATCAAATGGAATCCATGAAAGAAAAACTGACGGAATACGCCCAGCTGCTGGTGCGGGTGGGCCTGAATATCCAGAGGGGGCAGCCGCTGGTGATCTCCTCGCCTGTGGAGTGCGCCTTTTTCGCCCGTCTCTGTGCGGCGGAGGCCTATCAGGCCGGTTGCCGGGAGGTGGTGATGAACTGGGGCGACGATGAACTGGGCCGGATGAAGTACCTCCATGCGGCTGACGAGGTGTTCGACACCGTGCCCCTGTGGCGGCGGCACTTCTACAACGACTACGCCCTGGAGGGGGCGGCGTACCTGGCCATCTCCGCCAGCGATCCGGAGAACCTCAAGGGCGTGGACCACAGCCGGATCGTCCGGGTCCAGCAGGCCAGCGGAAGGGCCTTGAAGGACTTCGACCGCCTCCAGATGTGCGGCGGCTTCCCCTGGTGCATCGCCTCCATCCCCATCCCCAGCTGGGCGAAGAAGGTGTTCCCGGATCTTGCGGAGAGCGAGGCAATGGACAAACTGTGGGAGGCCATCTTCCAGGCAGTGCGCATTACCGGTGACGGCAGGTGCGTAGACAAGTGGCACCGGCATATCGAGACCCTGGCCCATCGGGTGGAGAAGCTGAACCAGCTGAACTTCAAGTCCCTCCACTACACCAACTCCCTGGGCACGGACCTGACTGTGGAACTGCCGGAGGACCACATCTGGGAGGCGGGTAACGACGTGACTCTGTCTGGCCGCACCTATATCGCCAATATCCCCACGGAGGAGGTCTTCACCTCTCCCCTGAAGACCGGCGTCAACGGCGTGGTCTACTCCGCCCTGCCCCTGTCCCACAACGGCACCGTCATTGACAAGTTCCACTTTGTGGTGAAGGACGGGAAGATCGTGGAGGTTCACGCAGAACAGGGGGAGGAGGCCCTCAAGGCCGCCGTCACTGTGGATGAAGGGGCCAGCTACTTCGGCGAGGTGGCCCTGGTGCCCTATGACAGCCCTATCTCCAACCAGAAGATCCTGTTCTACAACACCCTGTTCGACGAGAATGCGGCCTGCCACATCGCCTTCGGCGAGGCCTATCCCTGCCTCAAGGACGGCCAGGCCATGAGCAAGGACGAGCTGAAGGCCCGGGGCCTCAACGACTCCATCACCCACGTGGACTTCATGGTGGGCACGCCGGACCTGAACATTCTGGGCATTACCCACGACGGAAAGGAAATCCCAGTGTTCGTGGACGGCAACTTCGCCCCGGAGATCTGAAATCAGAGAGAAAGAGGAGAGACCATGACATACGAGCTGAGAAAGACTGACGAGAACGTGCTGATTGCGGAGGGCGCCTCCGTCACCGGAGACGTGCGGCTGGCAAAGGGCGTCAGCATCTGGTACGGTGCGGTCCTGCGGGGGGATATGGGCCCCATCACCGTGGGAGCGGACACCAATATTCAGGACGGGGCCATCCTCCACGAGGAGACGGTGGTGGGCAGGGGCTGCACCATCGGCCACGGGGCCATCGTCCACGGCTGCACAGTGGGGGACAACACCCTGATCGGCATGGGGGCCATTGTCCTCAACGGCGCGAAGATCGGCAGCGACTGTATCGTGGGTGCCGGGGCCCTGGTCACCGGAAAAATGGACGCCCCGGACGGGTCCATGATCCTGGGCAGCCCCGCCAAGGTGGTGCGGCCCCTGAAGCCGGAGGAGATCGAAGGCAACCGGGCGGCCATGGAGGAGTATCTGGAAGCTGCCGCCCAGTATCGGAAGGAGCAGGAAGCCCGTTGAGACAGGCCCTCCGGGCCGGAAAGAGAGTTTACCGTTCATGGAATGGAACAAACAGAAGATCAAAGGACTTCTGCTGGTGGTCTGCGGCGGTGTGGCGTTTTACTGCGCACTGCAGCGCCTGGATGCAGTCCTGGCGGCGCTGGGCTGGCTGCTTGGGATTTTGGCGCCGTTTCTGCTGGGCGGCGCCCTGGCCTTTATCCTGAATGTGCCCATGCGGGCCATCGAGCGGCACCTGTTCCCCAGAAACCGGAAGGGCGCAAAGCTCCGCCGCCCCCTGGCCCTGGTGCTGACCCTGGTTGCGGTGATCGGTGTGCTGGCCCTGGCTGGCCTGGTGATCGGCCCGGGCATCGCAGATGCAGTCATGTCCATCATTCGGGAGATTCCTGCCGCCTTCCAGCGACTGGAGCACCAGCTCACCGCCCTGGCGGAGAACCTGCAGGACCTGTGGCCTCTACTGGAGGAGCAGCTGATGAAGCTGCAGGAGGAGATCCAATGGCAGGAGCTTTCTGCCAAGGCTCTGGAGATCGCCAAGGCAATTGGGGCCGGGATTGTCTCCTCCGGTGGGTTCATCGGCGGTGTGGTCAGCGGTGTCAGCACCTTTGTCATCAGCCTGATCTTCTCCTTCTATGTCCTGCTGCAGAAGGAGAAGCTGGGCCGCCAGGGCCGCCAGGTGATTTACGGCCTGCTGCCCCTGCGGCAGGCCGACCGGACGCTGGACGTCCTGCGGCTGTCCGGGCGGACCTTCTCCAGCTTCCTCTCCGGCCAGTGCCTGGAGGCCTGCATTCTGGGCACGCTGTTCGTCGCGGCCATGACCATCTTCCGGATGCCCTACGCCCTGCTGGTGGGCGTCCTGATCGCCCTGACCGCCCTGATCCCCATTGTGGGGGCTTTTATCGGCTGCGCTGTGGGCGCACTGCTCATCGCCATCGACGATCCCTGGAAGGCGCTGTGGTTCATCGTGCTGTTCCTGGTGCTCCAGCAGATCGAGGGAAACCTGATCTACCCCCATGTGGTGGGTTCCTCCGTGGGGCTGCCCTCCATCTGGGTGCTGGCCGCCGTCACTCTGGGCGGCAAGCTCATGGGGATCACAGGGATGCTGTTCTTCATCCCGCTGTGCTCCGTGATCTACGCCCTGTTCCGCAGCTATGTGAAAAACCGGCTGGTGAGCAAGGCAGTCCCACCGGAAAAATGGCGGGACCCGCCTCCCCCACCCTCCCGGCAGTGAGCGTTCTTTCCGCCGCCCTACATCTGTTCAAAAACCGGCCGTCCAAATTGGGCGGCCGGTTTTTGTGCGCAGATTCAATTTTTTATTGACAAGAATCCTTGTCAGTGCTATGCTATATTTGACAAGAATAATTGTCATTTTGACTTGGATCATTGTCAGGAAAGGGGATGAGCGGATGCCGCTGTACAACCGGCTGAAGGAACACCGGGCCCGGCTGGGGGTCAACCAGCAGGAGATGGGCGCCCTGGCTTGTGTTTCCCGCCAGACCATCAGCCAGATCGAACGGGGAGACTACTCCCCCTCGGTGACGCTGGCGCTGAAGCTTGCCAGGATCTGCGGTGTGACCGTGGAGGACATTTTTACCTATCAGGAGGATGAATGCCATGAGCGATAACGTGAGGCGGGACAACCGCAGGGCGCTGCCCAAATACCTGCTGACAATTCTGCTGTTCGGGCTGCTGGGCGGCGTGCTGGGCTTTTTCACCGGTGTGGCTGGGGCCGCTGGCGTGGCGGAGACGGTGCGGCAGGCCCTGGACCGGGTGCTGGCGGTGTGTGCGCCCTGGGGCATCGTCGGCAGCGCCGTGGTGCTGCTGGGGGCGGGCTGGTACCTCTATGCCGCCGCCAAACGGCGCTTTGCCGCCTGGGATGGGGAGGACGAGGACGCCATGGACGCGGCGGAGCAGCAGCTGAGCTGGGCTCTGCTGCTGACGGGGCTGGTGATAATCCTGGACTTTTTCTTCTTCGCCGCCTCCATCATCTACGGCCGCTTTCTGCCGGACCTGATCCTCTTTCTGGCATCTGTGGCGGTGCTGGTGGTGCTCCAGCAGAAGATCGTGGACCTGGAGCGCCGGATCAATCCGGAGAAGCGGGGCAGCGTTTACGACATGAAATTCCAGAAGACCTGGATGGACAGCTGCGACGAGGCGGAGCGGGCCCAGATCGGCCAGGCCTGCTACCGGGCCCATATGGTGGGGACCAAGGTCTGCATCTTCCTGTGGGTGGCCCTGCTGATCCTGAACTTTGTGTTTGACTTCGGCCTGCTGCCCATCGCGGCGGTGCTGGCAGTGTGGGGCGCGATGCAAACTGTCTATGCCCTTGAGTGCATCCGACTCAGCAAGAGAACGGGGGACGCGTAATGGACATCGCGCTGCTGGGCGCCGTTTTGGCAGCCTACGTGCTCTGCCTGTTGGAGAAAAAGAAGGCGCAAATCTGATGCCGCCGGGCATTTCACAAAGCCGGCCCGCTTGTCAGCGGGCCGGCTTTGTGGTATTCTTTATTTTGTTTGAAGGAATCTGCGGTCCATCCCGGGGCGGTCCGCTCCCCGATGCCCGGATTTGGCGGAGGTGTTTATGGTCGAATTGCTGCTGATTTTAGCGGCAGCCGCTGCTGCGGCAGCTGCCCTGGCCGGGCTTGGATACCTGCTGGTCTGGTTCCTGCTCCACGGCCGGCGGGATGGTCCTGGCTGGGAAAAGCTGGAGGGCTTTCGGTACGCCCACCGGGGCCTCCACGGCCCCGGCGTGCCGGAGAACTCCCTGGCGGCCTTCCGCCGGGCGGCGGAGGCCGGATACGGCGCCGAACTGGATGTCCATCTGACCCGGGATGGACGCCTGGTGGTGATCCACGACGGGGATTTGGAGCGGATGTGCGGCGTTCCCGGCCGGGTGGCGGAAAAAACCGCGGAGGAGCTTGCCGCTCTCCGGCTGGCAGGCTCAGAGGAACACATCCCTCTTCTGGAGGAGGTGCTCCCCCTGTTTGCCGGACGGGCGCCGCTGGTGGTGGAGCTGAAGACCGACCGGCACGGCGCCGCGGCGCTGGCCCGGGATACGGTGGATTGCCTGGACCGCTTCTCCATAGACTACTGTGTGGAGAGCTTTGACCCCCGGCCGCTGCGGTGGCTGCGCCGCCACCGGCCGTCGGTGCTGCGGGGCCAGCTGTCCCAGGATTTCCACCGCCATCCATCCGGCCAGGGTCCCTGGAACCGCATGGCGCTGACGAATCTCTTCTACAATGCATTCACCCGGCCGGATTTTGTGGCCTACCGGTTCGGAGACCGGGAAAAGCCGGCAGTGCGGCTGTGCCGCAAATTTGGGATGCGGATGGCCTACTGGACCCTCCGCTCCCGGGCCGATGTGGCCCTTGCCGAGCAAGAGGGCGCCCTGCCGATTTTTGAAGAACCGGACCGACCGAAGGAGGTAACCCATTGAAGTCGACAAAGAAAGAAAAGAAGCAGTATAAAAAGGCATTTCAGGAGGCCATGGCACGGGAGCTGCGGGAACACAAAAGCTCCTTCATCGTCTTTTCCATCCTGCGGATTCTGGTGCTGGTGGTGCTGGTGCGGCAGATCATGCTGGCCAACTACGAGGGCGCCTTCTTCTGCATTCTCACGCTTCTGCTGCTCTACGTGCCCAGCTGGATCCAGGTGAAGCTGCGGATCGAGCTGCCGCCGCCCCTGGAGATCACCATTTTCTGCTTCATCTTTGCGGCAGAAATTCTGGGTGAGGTCAACGCCTTTTATGTGGTGATCCCCGGATGGGACACCATGCTCCACACCATCAACGGCTTCCTGGCCGCGGCGGTAGGCTTCTCCATGGTGATGCTGCTGAACGACGATGACCGGATCACCTTCCATCTGTCCCCGGCGTTCCTGGCCCTGGTGGCCTTCTGCTTCTCCATGACTATCGGGGTCCTGTGGGAGTTCTTTGAATTCGGCATGGACTTCTTCCTGGGCACGGACATGCAGAAGGACACGGTCATCCACGCCATCCACTCCGTCTCCCTGGATCCCACGCTCTCCAACAAGGTGGTGACGATTCCGGATATCCAGGACGTGGTCATCAACGGAGAGAGCCTGGGACTGGGCGGCTACCTGGATATTGGCATCATCGACACCATGAAGGACCTATTTGTGAATTTCATCGGTGCCGTTGTGTTCTCCCTCTCCGGCTTCTTCTTCGCCCGCAGCAAGGGCCGCCGGAAGAGCGCCGCCCAGGGCTTTGTCCCCAGCAAAAAGACCGCGGAGCAGGACTATCTCCAGCAGGCGCTGGAAGAGGCGGATCAAAAGGACGCGGACGCCCCCACTCCGGATGGCCCCCCGGCGCCGGGAGAACCGGAGGGTGCCTGAGCGCCCCACACAGACAGAAAACCACCGGCCGAAGCCGGTGGTTTTTCGCAGCAGCGGCCGGCAGATGCCGGCCGCTGCTTTTTGATGTGACAGGGTTCAGTCGTCCAGCTCCTGCTCTGCCTTGACAATTGCGCCGGAGGAGGCGTCGATCTCATAGCTGTACTCCGTCCGGCCCACATGGAACTCCACCTCATACAAGGTCCGGCCGTCATCCCGGTCCAACTCCACCTGGATGCGGGAGGCGTCGCTCTCACTGACGCCGGCGTGGGTCAAGGCAGCGGATTTTGCAGCCGCCTCGCCAATGTGGGGGCCGGAGCTGCCGGATGCTGGGACACTGTGGCTCTCCCGCTCGCTTTTCAGCACGGCACCGGTATAGAGGTCGATCTCATACTGATACTCCGTGGTGCCCGCCAGGAACTCCACCTCGTAGCACTCCGCCCGCCCGTCGTCGTGCTCCACCCAGCAGCGGAGATAGATGGTGTCCGCTTCGCTGACGCCTGCGTGGGTCAGGGCGGCGGCAGTGGCGGCCGCCTCGCCGATGTAGGAGCCGGAGTTGCCGGTTGTTCCGCCGGAGATGCCGCCCTCCCGGGAGAAATTCACCACCTCACCGGTGCGGGCATTGATGTCGTAATCATACTCTGTGCCGCCGGCATAGAACTCCACCTCGTAGACCATCAGGCCGTCCTCGCTGTCGAACTCGATCTCCAGCTGGGCCACGCTGCTCTCGGCGATGCCCGCATGAGCCAGGGCGGCATTTTGGGCCTCCTCTGCCGTGATATAGGCCTTTGTGCTGGCGGTGCCCGTCTGGGTGACGGCCTGGGTGGTCAGATGCCGGGACTCGGCGATCAAGGCGATCTCATTCACCGACAGGGGTGCCAGGGACGCAAAGGTCAGTGTGCTGTCCTGAGCGATCACCTCCTGGATCAGGGATGCCTTGCCTACGGAGATGCCGTACTGCTGGGCCAGAGCATTCAGATCCGCGCTCTCCGTCACTGTCTGGCTGAGGACAGCCCCCTCCAGGGAACCGCCCTGGAAGACGCTGTTGATGGTATCCGTCAGGTGCTGCTGGAGCTGGGCGGATTTTGCGGCGTCCTGGTTCTCCACGGACACCAGGATGGCGTTCTGGATATCGCTGAGATAACCGTTTTGGAGCATGGAGCCGATGAGGGCGTTCACTGCCACGTCCAGGTCCGTGCCGGTCAGATCCATGTCGCCCAGGATAACCTCTGCGTCCTGGTTGAAGGGGGTGACGGAGAGCACCCGCTCCTTGGAGCTGACGGTCATGGAGAGGCTGGGGTTCACATCCAGCATCACCACGGAGTCCACGGCGTTGGCTCCCCGCCAGCTGCTGATGCCGAAAGCACCACAGCACATGACCACCAGGGCGGCAGCCACTGCCAGGGGCGCCCAGCGGCGCTTCTTTTTCGGAGCCTCAAAAGGGAGGACAGTTCCCGCTTGCGGGCCGCAGGCGGCCAGGATGCGGTCCAGCGGATCAGGAGCGGCGTGCTCCACGGCGGTCCGCAGGCGCTGTTCCAGTTCACGTTCGTCCAAGTCAGTCTGCCTCCTTCCATGCGAGTTGGAGCTTTTTCAAAGCCCGGCTGTATTTGGAGAGAACCGTGGGGAGCGGCAGGCCCAGCAGAGCGGCGATCTCCCGGTGCCGCAGGCCTGTCAGCGCGTGGAGGGTGACGATCTGCCGCTCTTCGTCGCTCAGGGCGGAGAGCACGGCCTCCAGCATCATCCGGTCCTCATGGGTCACGGCGGGATTGTCCGCCAGACGGTCCTGCCAGTCCTCCTGAACCAGGGGTTCCGTCCGCCCGTGCTCCCGCAGGCGGCTGATGGCCAGATTCCGGGTGATGGTCAGCACCCAGGCCATAGGCTTGCCCTGCCTGCGGTATCCGCCGGCAGCGTTCCACACCTGCAAACAGGCGTCGTGGAGAATATCCTCTGCGTCGTGGGCGTTTTTGACGATTGACAGGGCAAAGCCGTAGACGGCAGGACGGGTGCGGCTGTACAAATCCGCCAGAGCGTCCTTGTCTCCCCCGGCGATGCGGGCGATACAGTCCTCCAGGGCGGCATCCGCGTCTGGGTCCGGCTCTGCCACGGTCATGCAGAATATCATGGGGCTTCCTCCTGTTCACACAGACAACGCGCCGGCGGCGCGTTTGATTGCACTGCGGCCGAAGCATCACCGGCCGCGCCCCCATGATAGCACATCCTGCAGAGGTTTCCAACCCCGGGCCGAAATTTTCCGGAAGGGCAGCTGCTCCGCCGGATCAGGGCAGCATCCGGTCCGCCGCCGTGATGGGGCGGATGGGGCGGCAGGGGACGCCCGCAGCCAGGACTCCGGCAGGGATGTCCTTCGTCACCACGCTGCCGGAGGCGATGACCGCCCCGTCTCCGATGGAGACGCCGGGCATCACGCGGACGCCGCCGCCGATCCAGACGCCGCTGCCCACACGGATGGGATAGGCGTACTCCAGCCCCTGGGCCCGCTTTGCCGCGTCCAAGGGGTGGCCGGAGGTGTAGAATCCACACTGGGGGCCGACCAGCACGTTGTCTCCAAAGGTCACGCCGCCGGCGTCCAGAATGACGCCGCCGTGGTTCATGTAGAAGTTCCGGCCCACACTGATATTCCAGCCGTAGTCGCACCAGAAGGGCGGCTCAATCCGCAGTCCTTCCCCAGCGGCGCCCAGCAGCCGGCGCAGCAGCATCTGGGCGGATTCGACGCCCTCCGCCTGATAGGCCCGCTGATTGAACTGCTGGCACTGAGCCTTGCAGGCAGCCAGCTCCGCCAGCAGGGTCTCATCACGGGCGGGTGCGTACAGCATTCCCCGCAGCATCTTCTCCTTTTCCGTCATAGGGTGATTCCTCCTGTACAGGCGGCCCCAGGGCCGCAATTCACTCTGCCATTATACAGAAGGCGCCCTCCGGGTGCAAGAGCCGCCGTCGGTTCAGCCCCGGGGATACTGGCTGCTGACGCTCTCCAGCTCTGTGACGGAGCCGAAGCCGCTGATTTCGATGTCGTACCACGTGTCCCCGTTGATGATTTCGTAGCTGTACTCATTCCAAAGGCCCTCACTGCTGACCTCCTGTGAGACGATCTCCCCGCCGCCGACGGTATCCAGCGCGATCTGTTGAGCCTCCGCACTGTCCACCCGCAGCGCCAGCACAGCGGCCACGGCCGCGACGGCCAGTACCGCAGCTGCACCCACGATCATGGCGACGATCTTCTTCACAGACATGTTTTTCATAAAAAGCTCCTCCTGCTTGTTGTTTCGGATTCATGGTTCCTGTTTGTGTCTTCTGCCCTGATAACGCGCAGACAACGGCTTTTATTGCATGGCGGGCGAAATTTTTTCTTGACAGGATCGCCTAAAGCCGCCACTGTGAGAGGCAGAAAGACCAGCTATAAAAAGTCAAGAGGAAAATGAAAAAAGTCAGAGATAAGATGAGGGATGAAAAGGGCAACAGCA